>Ga0207896_1000015_pt1 | contig 66618 bp, 94 predicted proteins | sample LinPmetageLP36_FD_184049 | JGI IMG/M metagenome (GOLD analysis project Ga0207896, IMG submission 184049) | Marine viral communities from the Pacific Ocean - LP-36 (SPAdes) | ecosystem: Environmental > Aquatic > Marine > Oceanic | place: Pacific Ocean | collected 2010-06-15 | reverse complement strand
TCTATGGTATCAGATAGATTATCATTCCATACTGCTAAGTATACCTTGTTATCATAGACTCTTGCATCTATTCCGTACTTACTTCTAAGTACTTCTACTGCTTTGTTTACTGCTTTCATTGTGTGTTTTTTAAGTGTGGAAACACTATTGTCTCCTACTGCGAAAACCCCACTATTTTCATAGTGAGGCATTCGGTAGTGAGTGAGTATTATTTCATCTTTATCTCTACATTAATTACTCTCTTAACATCATCTCTTCTTTGATACAGCATCTCTCTTATTGTATCTTGTACTCTTTCTAACGCTTCTACTCTTGATTCTTGCTCATACTCTTTTAAGTATTCAGTCGCTAATTTGTCTGCTATTGCCAATCTAATTGTCATCAAATCGGCAATGTTTAAATAGGTTTCTTTGTTCATTGTGTGTTTATGTTTTAATTAATAATAGTGCAAAGATAGTTTAATTAATTGGATTATCAACTATAAATATTGTTTATTTTCTTGTCCCATATATTTTTATCTTGTAAGTATACTGATAGTCAGTCAGTTATATTGTTAATAACTTTGTTGTTTTGTTTATGTATTTTGGGAGTCGGGCAGGGATTAAGAGACATCTCTTTGTCTCTATTCATTCTCTTTATGTGGGGGAATGGGGGAAGGTAGGCACATATCCGTAGTAATTAAGGAGTCAACTAAGGTAGACAAGGAACGAATCAAGGCGGTGAGTGTAGGGATCTTGGAGTATCGGTAGTAGCTCAGCAAAAAAGCTAAAAAAATCGGACTGAAACTTTTAAATTCCTAAAAACATAACACACCCCCCCACCCACTTTCCTGACGGGACATCGCAGCGTATGACGTATAATAACCCTCAACCCCCAGACGTCTAAAAAAATTTTATATCTTTGTAAAAAATAAAACAATGGCAAAGAAAAAGAAAACTAAAAAGAAAGTGAAAACAACAAAAGGATATTAATATGAAAAAAATGACAAACCCATTTACAGGATCCGATAACGTAGGAGGCTTGTATGTAAAGAACGGAAGATTACAAAATGAGCGTAGAGATGGTGAGACTGGAATAGCAGAGGCTGCACGATACAGAGCTCAAATGAAAAAACAATATAAGATAGATCAAATCGCTGATGGTATTGAGCGTGCTGAGATGAGAAAAAATATGGATCGTTTCGATTTTTAAGAACTCTATTTGTTCTGTGATTGGAAGGGGAGGGGCACATTGATTTGTTGTTCATCCCCTTTTTTTTATAACCCATGTATAAAAACCGACATTACAATGTCGTTTTATTTTTACATCGACATTACTTAACTTATTGATTATTATATATTTATATTCTTTAATGTCGAAATGTCGAAAAAGAGTAAAGAATATATGAAAAATAAAAATATATATTATAGTAGTTTATATATATATAAATAGAAAAGTTTTTATTGACATAGTGACATTTAGTATTTATATTTTTTTAGTATCTTTGCCATAAATTAAATTTAATTAAATCACAGTATAATGAAAGAGCAAGGTTACATACCTAAAGACCTATCGTTTGACGATCAGGCAAGAGAGAAACTTATATCGGGAATCTCTAAAATATCTAAAGCAGTTAAGTCAACACTGGGCCCACAGGGCCAGACAGTGCTTATTGAATCTCAAGAGCATACTCAAGGATTAACAGTTACAAAAGACGGTGTTACTGTAGCTAAGAGTATATTCCTTATAGATCCTATAGAGAACTTAGCGGTTAGGATGATGAAGCAAGCATCGGAAAAAACAGCTAACACTGCAGGAGACGGAACAACTACAGCGATTGTACTTACAGAAGCATTAGTAAAAGCAGGGCAGAGTTTTATAACTAAGGACGATAACCTTATACAGGTAGTTAGAGAGATTAGAGCTGCAGGAGAAATGTTACTGAAAGAAATAAAAGGACATTCTGTAGAGGTTACTGATAAGATGCTTATTGATATTGCAACTATATCTGCTAATAATGATAAGGAGATTGGTGAGATTATAGCTAAGGCATATAAAGAAGTAGGTAAGGAAGGTATAGTTACGGTTGAGAGATCTCAAACTGACAAGACTTATGCTGAGGTTACTAATGGAATAAAGGTTGATAGAGGATACACATCTACTATGTTCATTAATGATCAGAGAAAAGATGAGTGTATAATGGAGGATGTTAAAGTTTTAGTATGTGATACTGAGATTAATAATATACTTCAGATTGAGAATATACTTAAACCAATTATTAATGCTGGAGAGAAATTACTTATTATAGGTAACTGTTCTCAGAATGTTATTAATACTATGGCTGCTAATGTACAGCGTAATGGATTAAAGTTTTGTAATATTATGGTTCCTTCATTTGGATACAAGTCTCATGAGCTTATGCAGGATATTGCTTTTTCAGTTGGGGCTAAATACTTTTCAGAAAAAACAGGAGATGATTTATCTTTAATCAGAACAGAAGACTTAGGTATAGCTAATAAAATTATTGTAGGTAAAGACTCTACTATAATTATAAAGAACTCAGAGATAACAAAAGAGATAGAGGATCGTGTAGCTGAGCTTAAAGAACAGCAAAAACTTTTAACTGCTAAGCATGAACGTGACTTTGTTAATGAACGTATAGCATCTTTAGTTGGAGGAATAGGATGTATACAGGTAGGAGCAACTTCTGATATAGAGCAAAAAGAAAAATTCGACAGAGTCGATGACTCTGTCTGTGCAGTGCGTTCCGCACTACAGGAAGGAATAGTTCCTGGTGGTGGGTTGTTATTAGCTAACTTAGCTAAAGATTATAATTCAGATAGTACTTCTGATAAGATTATTAGATATGCTCTTGTAGCTCCGTTAACTCAGATACTTTTAAATGCTGGGTTAGATGTAGATAAGATATATGATAATGATGTAATAAAAAAATTATTACTTCCTGGAGATATTGTTAAATATTTTGGATATAATGTTGTAACTGGATTATATGGAGATATGTTTGAGATGGGTGTAGTTGATCCAGCTAAGGTTACCTCTGAAGCTCTGTCTAATGCTATTAGTGTAGCTACAACTATACTTACCACTAATGCTATTGTTACTCACGCAAGGATTCATACTGATGCGTAGTTTAATAGCATGGTTGTTTGGTAGTAGAGATAAAAATAATTTAGAATCAAATTTAAAAGAATATGAAACCAATAGGAAAGTACATTGTAATAAAACAAATAAAAGAAGAACTAAAAACTAAGTCTGGTCTTTTATTGTCAGCTCAAGATGTATCAGAGTTTAGATATAAAAAAGGAGAAGTTGTAAAAGAAGGAACAGATGTAAAAGTTATTAAGAAGGGAGATAAAATATATTATGATGGAGGAGCAGGTCATCAAATGTTAATTGAAGATAATCCTTATACTATTATTCAAGAGAGAGATGTCGTTGTTGTTTTATAAACTCATTCATTTCTATAATCATATTACGATAAACCTTATCCATGTAAGAGGCATCGTGTCTAAATAAAGGGTTAGCCTGCGGGCTTTCCCCTATCTCTTCACCATTTAATTTCTTATACAGTGTGTTAACCAAGCGTTTACCTTTGTAGGATAGTTCATATAGAGTTGTTTCTTTCCCTTTACGTTTTCTCCATATATGGATCCATCCTTCTTTTAGCAGTCTATGGAATCTGGGTTCGTCCCATGACATACATTCTTCAAACTCTTTAAACTTTGTTTTATTAAATATTTGTTCGCTATAAAGAAAGAATAGCATATCTATATCGGGAGTTCCGACTTTGTATTTGGCTTTAGCCCAATACCTTATCACCCTCCAGTACTTCATGTAATCATGTGAGGGTTGAACTCTATCATAGTTCTTCCTTATTATATTTGGCATTAAATTTAATTTGTATCTTTGCAAGAACAAAAGTAATAAAATTATGTCACATAAACCATTTCATAAAGACGGAAGAAAATCTGGTAGTACTTACAAGAAGACTAAAGTTAAAACTAAAGCTCAAGTAACTAAAGACTATAAAGATCAAAAGAATAAGACCAATCAAGCTATTGCTGATTATAAGGCTAAGAAAGCAATTGATAAGGCGGATGAAAGAAAAAAGAAAATAAAAAAGACTGCTGAAGAGAAGCTTATAAAAAAGAAGAAAGCTTTAGAAGAGAAGATGGGTAAGAAAACTGACAAGGCAACTAAGAAGATGTCTAAGACAGAAGAAAAGAATAAGAAGAAAAATAAGAAGGTAGAAACTAAGATAAGAAAAGCAAAGAGAGATTTAAATAATGAGGGAGGAAATAAAAAGAGGCAAAAGAAAAAGATAGATAATCTTGCAAAAAGAAAACAAAAAATAATTGATAGAGGTAATAGAAAACTTGACAGGCAGGCAGATAAATATGAAAATAAAGGTGAGAGGTACGAAGAAAGAAAAGAAAAGATAGAGTCAAGAAGCAGAAAAAGAACTGCAGCTAAACAAAAAAGATCTGCTACTAAAATGAATAGACAGGTTAACAGGGCTACTAAAACAGCTGATAGAAAAAAAAGAAGAATGAATATGAAAACACGTTGGGATGGAACTTGGAACTAAGTAAAAAAAATAACTATCTTTGTAAAATATTAAAACTAAAAAAATAAATTATGTACGGAAAATCAAAAAAGCAAGGTTACAATTCAAGACTTGATGAGTCTTTAGGAGCTAAGAATGGAAAGAAGTCTCAGTCTATGAAGTCAAGAAGAGATGAGTCAAAAGCTATGTCTAAAAAAGATTACGGTCATGCATATGGTGGAGATCACAATATGTCTTACGAGTGTATCAACAACGTAAAGAAAAAGATCGGATCAGCAATACGTAAGTAATGGCTGGCAGAACTAAAAAGAAATTTCCACAAATTAAAAAGTCAAACGAAGGAGACTTTACAAAGTGGGCTACTAATAACGGATTCAAAGATGCGTGTAGTGGAGCTTCTGCTGTCATGAAGAATACTAAAAAGTATTCTCCTAAAGTAGTAAAGATGGCTAACTATGCTAACAACTTTGGATGTAAAACAAAATAAGATGATTAAAGTAATTAAATGTAAATGGAATTGGCTGTTAAGTATGTTATTATTTAGTGCAGAAGAATGCCCTTATAAAACATGTACTTGTAAAAAATAATTATGAAAAGAACTCCAGTAAGTCAAATAAAATCAAGAGGACTGGGTGATACTATAGAGAAATTCACCACAGCAACAGGAATAAAAAAAGTAGTTGATACTGTAGCAAAAGCAACTGGTAAAGACTGTGGATGTAATAAAAGAAAGGATAGTTTAAATAGATCTTTTCCTTATAAAAAATAATAAATGAGCGGAACAGGAAGAGTAATAGTTGGAAGTACAGGAGATGAAGTGGATATGAAAGACACTGTAGCCAGATCGATGGCTGTTAGAGCATTAAATGCTGCTCCACCTACAGCTAATTCAACAGGAATATTAGGTGAAATAAGATGGACCGCTGATTATATTTATGTTTGTATCGCTACAAATGTATGGAAGAGAACCCCAATAGCAACATGGAGATAATAAAAAAATAAAGAAATAAAATGGCATATCAAAAATTACAAGTAAGCGAAGCACTCGCAGTTATACCAGGGGCAGTTAGGATCCCAGATACGAACACAGTAGTTGTTTTAGACACTGCAACAGGATCTACCGCAGGCAATGCAGACTTTAGTGCTGCTAATACATTAACAGCTGTTGGTACTAAATTCACTGAAGTAGGTATTTTACCTGGAGCTATTATTTATAATCTTACTGCTCTCGAAGCTTATTATGTTGTAAGTGTAGACAGTGACACTCAACTTACTCTTTCCGCTGGTGGTGTAGGGGGTGGTGCAGACCAATATAGTATATATACTCAACCAACTAAAGGGTGTATTTTGTTTGTAGGTACAGGTGGTACTGTTGAAATACAGATGGCTCAACAAAATGGGAATATTCCGCCAGCTTCTATTAATTATATTAATGAGTTTAAGAATATTGGATCAGGATGCTTTATGCCAACGCAAGTAGTAAGAGTAGGCGGTAGAAGTACAGCTACAGATATTATAGCACTCTGGTAATATGCCAACAGGAATAGGAGCAGGCATAGCGGGAAGAGTATTTAAAAGTAATTGCTGTGGTGGCAATCCTCCAGTAACACCTTCATGGAATTGTGGAGCAGCAGGCTGTACAGATCCAGGTGATGGAACAGGAGTATATGCTACTTTAATTGCTTGTCAAAGTGTTTGCGGACAAGCATCTTGCCCTAATGTATATTCCTGTAGATTTATACAAGGAGTTGCTAATCAGTGGTTGATTAACAATACAAGTGCATTATCTGTAGGAGTAAATGGAGAAGAGAACTTTACTATTGCATTTTGGGTAAAGTTTGACAGTGTAACTACTGGTAATCCAAGAGGTATAATTAGTTGGGGAGCAGGTAATGATCCAAAAATGCAAATGTATTTATTAACTAATGGATCAGGAATTCAGTTCAATATGACAAATATTAGTGCAGGAGGAAATACTTGGAATGATGGTACTGGAGTTATAAACCCTCCTGCTAATACATGGATTCATTATGCTTATGTTGCGGATAGAGAAACTGATTTGGTTGACATGACTGGTGAGTGGTTCCAAAATGGAATATCTATAGGATCTAAAACAGGAACATTTCCTGTAGCTACTAATGATATGAATTTCCCTGCTGGTGATCCTTTATATTTTGGACGAAGACAATCAAATCCTACTACTGAAGCACTTCAAGGAAACTTAGATGATTTTACTATTTGGAATAAAGCTTTAACTGCAGGTGAAATACAACAAGTTATGGCAATAGGACAATCGCAAACAGCCTGCTTGAGCAGCGTTTCTTTTTATGGATTACTAACACACTGGTGGGAGATGGGAGATAATCACACTCCTCCAGGACCATCAACATTCCCAACAATTGTTGATTCAAAAGGATCTATTGATTTAACTATGACTAATATGGCTGGAACTAATATAGTAGCAGATACACCTTAAAAAAAAATTATGCCAGATAATAAAAAAACAAACGCTGTTAAGCTTACTACTGTAGAAAAAAATAAAGCTCTTATGGCAAAGTATAAGAGGGAAAGAAATAATAAGACTAAAACCAAGAGTTCTAAAAGTAATCGTACTGCACTTAAGAATAAAAAAAGAATGGTTGATAAGTGGGGTAATCCTACAAAACACAATAAAGCTACTAATCCTAATTTAGCTCTTGTTAAAAAGACTGGTAATCAAGTATTAGCAGGGAAGGATCCTATTAGTAAAGTATTCAGTATAGTTGCTGGAGGTGCTTTAACAGGGGGATTGTCTGCTGCAGCAAAAGCAAAAGGATTAATCAAGACTGCTAAAACAATTAAAGCCGCAGGGAAAGTTAAGAAAGCAAACTCATTAGGATAAATTCATATAAAACTATGCCAGCAAACGGAAACAATAAAACTAATAAGAAGCACCGTAATAAGAATAAGAATAAAAGCAGAGTAAAAAATGCTGCAAAAACTGCTCTTAAATTCGTAAAGCCTCTTGCTAAGGGTGTGTTAAAAAGAGGGTTAGGAGTTGCGGGATTGGTTTTAGGAGCAACTAAGACAGCAACTGCAGATACAGTTAATACTGTAAAGGATGGGGTTACAACAAACAAGTATACCGGTAAAAAATCTAAGTCTTTATTCTAAAATAAATTTTATATCTTTGCGAAATGAATTGGATACAAACATCAACCTCAACAGGAAAAATAGTGTACGTAAAAACATGTACTTATAATTTAAAAAAATGAATGTAGAAATGAAAGATACGGTAGAAGTAGTAGTTGCCAATGGGGGAGCTTTAGGATTAACATTAATGCAAGCTAACGAAATACTTCAGTTTGTTTCCCTTTCACTTGCTATAGCATTTACAATTTATAAGTTTATAAAAAAGAAAAAGTAATTATGAAATATTTTACCCACAGCGAGTTTGACTCTCCTGATGAACCTGGTTCAGGGAAAAATATGAGACATGACTTTTTAGAAATGTTAGATTTTGCAAGAGAAGAATCTGGCATACCCTTTAAGATAACATCAGGATTCAGAACACAAGCATACAATAAAGATTTAATAAAAAGAGGATATCAAGCAAGTCCTAATAGTGCGCATTTAAAAGGATGTGCTGCTGATATTGCTTGTGGAAACTCAGCAAAAAGATCTATAATGGTTAGAGCATTAGTTAATGTCGGGTTCACTCGTTTGGGGATTTCAAAGACCTTCATACATGTGGACAACGATCAGGCTAAATCTGATGCAATTTGGTTATACTCATAATGGCAAAAAAAGGAAGAACAGGGGAAAAAGTATGTTGGGAATACGGTAAAGGAAAATACTGCGGCACACTAATACCAAGTAAAGAAACTAAAACTCACAGATACGCAAGAACAGAAAACGGAAAGATTAAGTCTTTACCTAAAAATAAAAAATAATGGCTAAGAAATTCAAAATACATAATATGTATAGTAAGACTGGAATTAAGAAAGTTGCTAAAACTATGAAAGACCATTTAGCTTTAAAGAAAAAAGGTTACAATCATACTCCAAAGAAAAAGAAGTAATGGCAACACCCAGAAAAGGAAAGGCAAAGGTGAAGGTAACTGCTTCTGGGAAGAAAGTAAGTTATGGTCAGGCAGGAAAAGCTAAGGGTGGCGGTCCGAGAGTTAAACCAGGAACGTCAAAAGGAGATGCTTATTGTGCAAGAAGCTATGGAATTAAAATGGGATTACCTATAGGTAAACGAAATGATCCTAATACTCCAAACAATTTATCTCGTAAGAGATGGAAATGTGTAGGTAAAAAATCAAGACGATGATAAAAAATTTATTAGGAGGATTGTTTAGTAAGGTTGTTGAGAATGCTGAGGGAATATTAGATGAAATCATTACAACAGATGAAGAGCGTGATCAAGCTAAACTTGCTATAAAAAAAATAATGTTGGATGCCGAAAGAGAGGCTTTCAATAAAGAAGTAGAAGATCGTAAAGACGCAAGATCATTATACAAAGACGATGCTTTCATTCAGAAAATATTAGCTGGTCTATTTACTATAGCTTATTTTCTACTTACATACACTATGTTTAAATACTTCGTTCTGCACGAAGTTGTTTTATCTGAATATGAGATAGGTTTTATATCTACGGTATTTGGAGCAATGTCAGCTAAAGTAAACACTATAGTTGACTTTTTCTTTGGAGGAAGCAGTAAGCAAAACAAATGATTAATCAAGAATCATCACAAAGACTTAAATCTTGGATTTTAAAAAACATAGATTTAATAAGATCTCAGAAACAATCACCAAGAGGACATAAGGGAGTGGTGTTTGGTCTTAGGGATTTACAAAGTCAAGACTTAAAAGAACTTTTAACCGCTCACTCATTTCCTTATAATGATTTAAAACACATTGAAGAGGAATTAATTAATACTTATAAAATTCCTTCAAAAAAGTATGCTGAGTCAGGCATAATGATGGTGTATTCTGAAAAAGGATATAAGTGTAAGTGGCACACCGATACTACAGATAATTTAGACGAATACACTACTCGCTTAAATGTATTGATTAGCAAACCAAAAGAAGGAGGAGAACCAATTATTAAAAAAAATAATGTAAAAGAAATTATTCCAGTAACTAAAAATAAACCCTGGATATGTGTGGGGGGAAAATATGAGCATTCTACTGTAAAAACAGAAAGTGATGAGCCTCGAATTTTACTATCATTTGGATACGATGTCAATAAAAAAATATTAGAAAATTTAGAATACATATAATTAAAATGTGTTAGATAACTTTTATTATATTTGCACTAAGAAATAATTAACTAAAATCAAATAAAAATGGAAAACAAGATTGACGAAAAAACATTAAAGAATTTACAAGAGTTAAATTCACAGTTTAACACTATTAAAACTCAATTAGGAGATTTAGAACTTCAAAAACATGGACTATGTTTAAAGGTAGAATCTTTAAGAGGTGAATTCTCAACACTGGAAGCAGAACTTGCAGAAAAGCATGGTAAGAATTCGATTATAAACTTAGAGACAGGAGAAGTAACTCAAAAAGAAGAAGAAAAAGAAAATGGCTAAAATAAAAGACACCATAACGTATCCTATAAAGAGCGTTGCTAATACCAGAGACATGGTAATCATCACTGACGCTTATGATGGGTCTACCAAAAATATGCTTTTAGGTACGGTGTCTGCATTAAACACAGGATTAGTAGGGTTTAAAGAAGTTAGTTTAGAATTAACTTCAGCACAAGTTTTAGGATTAATTACAACTCCCTTTACAATAGTTCCAGCTTCAGCTGTTGCTAATACCTTTATTGTTCCTGTAAGTATTTTGTTAACATTAAATACTGTTACTACTGCTTATGCCTTTAATGGTGCTGATGTTTTTTCAGTTAACTATACAACTCCTACAACAGGAGGGGTATTAGCAAGTTTTACAGGATCGTTTTTAAATTCAGTATCACAAACTTCTATAGCAGGGTCTGTAGGAACTCTCGTTACTCTACCTGTTGTTAATCAAGATTTAGTTTTAACTGGAGTAGGAAATACTGCAAGCGGAACGGGTGATGGTACTTTAAAAGTGACGGTTCAATATACAGAAATGTCAATAATATAACAAAATAAGATATGGCTAAAATTGAAAACATCACAGTATATCCTACGGTAACTCCAGCGGATGATGATTTACTAATCGGAACTGACGTTAGTAATAATAATAAAACAGTCACATTTACAGTTGCTTCTATAGGGGCAGGTGGCCCTGGAATTCTTCAGGGTTTACAGTCAGTATTAGATACAAGTAATTTTGCTACACAAAGTATTGTTTTAACAGGTGGCCCTGGTCCGAATGGATATATAGATTTAAACCAAATACTACTAACAGGATCAGCAGGTGCTGCTGGTCAAGTTCTTACTTCTGGCGGTGGCGGTGGATTAGCAACATGGACAACTCCATCTCCAGGTGGCGGTGGAGAAAATATACAGCAAACTTTAGCTATCGGAAACACAACATCATTATCAATGATAATGAATGGTGCAGGTCAGCAGTTAAGTTTATCTGGGGGCACTGATCTTAACATAGCGGGCGCAGGTTCTAATATAAATGTAGGAGCATCTTCTAATCTTATTTTATCTGATACTTCTACTTTAAACTTTTCAACACTAACAACAATAAGTGATTATTCTGGTAACACAGGGGTGGCTGGACAAATACTATCTATAAATACTGCGGGTACAGGTGTAGAGTGGGGCACTTTACCTCCTCCTTCTACTCCAAGTTTACAACAAGTTTTAAACGTAGGTAATACAGCTATAGGTATAGGTATAAACCTAACAGCAGGATCTCCTTTAACTTTAGATGCAACTTCTAATATTGTTTCAAACGGAACTAATACGTTTAATGGAACTAATACTTTTACTTCTAATGTAGATCTTGATGGTTGTTTAGAGGATGTAAATGGATCATGTGGAGTAGCTGGTCAAATACTAAGTTCTACTGTATCGGGAGTTCAGTGGGTTAATGCAGCGTCTTCTGTAGTGCCAACTTTACAAGTAGTATTAACTAATGGAGATACAGCTACTGAAGATATAAACCTTACAGGGAATATTGATCTTACAGGAAGCTTAGTGTTAGGGTCAAACACAACTATAAGCGCAAACTCTTCGGTTGGTACTCCAGGACAATATTTAACAGCTACAGCAACGGGCGTGGAGTGGACAACTAATGCAGCTGCAAATCCTAATTTAGATCAGGTTTTAAGTGCAGGAAATACTTCAACACAAAATATTCTTCTTACAGGTACTGCTAATATAACAACACCAACAATTAGCCCTGGAGCTATAGCTGTGACCAATGGTACAGGTGGTGCTAATCAGATATTACAATCTAACGCAGGTGTTCTTTCTTGGGTAAATAATACTACTACAGGAATGACGAACTTTCAGTTGAGTGCTGACGCTGGTCCTACTCAAACAGTAAATGATAGTGATATAGTTCAATTTCTTGGCGGTACAGGATTAAGCACTGTAACTTCTAATATAGATATTGTTACTGTTAATTTAGATAATACAACGGTAGTTCCAGGATCATATACATATACTGATCTTACTGTAAATGCTCAAGGTCAGATTACATCGGTTACTTCTAATCCGTCTCCTCCATCAGACACAACTTATGTTTTAGACTCAGTTCAAAATGGAACAGATTCAGATATAAAATTAACATCTTCTATTGGAGTTGTTGATACAGTAAAATTAGTAGCGGGAACTAATATCACACTTACAGATACGGGTAGTAATATAACAATAGCCGCAGCAGCAGGAGGTACGGGAATGACAAGCTTTACCGCTGCTGGAGATAGTGGATCTCAAACAATTACAGATGGTAATACTTTAACTATTGCGGGAGGAACGGGTATAGGAACAGCTGCATCTGCGGTTGATACAGTTACAGTAGGGCTTACTGCTTCAGGGGTTACAGCTGGTAGTTATACCAACACAGATCTTACTGTAGATATATACGGAAGAATAACAGCAGCTTCTAACGGGGCTTCTGGTGGTGGTGGCGTAACTTCAGTAACATTACAATCAGCAACAACTTCAGTAGGACCTTCTATGACTATAGCTCCAACAACAGGAGTAGTTTTAGTTACTCCTCACGCTTATAATGGAGGTAGTAACACAGGATTTGTTCCTGTAGGAGGAACATCAGCTAATGTTTTAGGTGGAGACGGAAATTGGAAAGGATTTATAGCTGGAAATGGAAATATTTCAACAGGCGCTGCAATTTCGGTAGTTGTAAACCCTAATAATATATTACTCTCGTCTCATGTTTATGCTGGTGGTGGATTTGTAGGGCATGTACCAGGAAATGGTACTGCAGGCACATACTTAGAGGGAGACGGTACATGGTCTACCCCATCTTCTTCATCTTACTCTTGGAATATAGCAGGTGGTGCTATATCATCAGGAAATGTAACTAATGGAACAATTGTAAAGTTTATTGGTGGTACTGGAATGACAGTAAGTATCGCTAATTCTTTTGATGTAACTCTTGATACTACTGCGGTTCTTACGGAATCAGTTAGTACAGCAGTTTCTACAGGTACTCCTTTAACCGCTACAATAGCTGCTAATAATATTTCACTTGTATCTCATTCTTATGCTGGAGGATCTAATGTAGGGTACGTGCCATTAGGAGGTACAGCTGGTACTGTCCTTGATGGTACTGGAAACTGGATTTCTCAAACTGCGGCAGGAGTAACTTCTGTAACAATACAGTCGGGCACGAATTCTACAGGAGCACCTATTTCACAAAATACAACAACAGGCGCTATAACATGGACGCCTCATCAATATAATGGAGGGACTAATGTAGGTTATGTTCCTACAGGTTCAGGAGGAACAGCTACCTTATATTTAGACGGATCAGGAAACTGGAGTGCTCCAACAGGAACATTAACAAGCTTTATATTAGCGGGTAATGCCGGTACATCTACTGTAGATAACGGGGATAACGTTGGTCTTGTAGGAACAAATGCTTCTGGAGGATTAAGTTTTTCGGTATCATCTGCTGGAACAAGTATAGCAATATTAGGAACAATAGTTCCAACTGGCGTAACTCCTGGTTCTTATACTAATTCTGATATTACTGTAAATTCTGAAGGTCAAATTACCACTATAAGTAATGGTACGGGAGGAGGAATTACAAATGTACAACTTTCAGCAACAGGAACATCTACAGGGTTAAATGATTCTTTAGAAGTAAGTATTGTTGGTACTACAGCTTTTCTGACTCCTAATGTATTTGCTGGAGGAGTTAATGTTGGGAATGTTCCAAGTTCTGCTGCAGTACCAGCTTCAGCAGAAAGAATCCACATGTTAGCAGCTGATGGAACTTGGCAAACAACTGCAGCAACCTCAATGATAAGAGAAAGGTTCTCTGTAGCAGAGCAAAAGTATCAGGCTAATCAATATTGGGTTGCCAGAAGTCCTGAAAGCGGTGGGTTAGGAACTAATGATGTTAATATAACTCGTTTTTATCAATTTACAAACTCCTCTCCAGCAACAGCTGCAACCACATGGACTTCATTGCAATACGGTTCTGGTCAGATACTTCAACAGCCAAGCCTGCAATTTTCAAAACCAGGGACAGAAGAAAATATGATTACCGCAGCAACAGGAATATGTACTTATCACAGTAATGGTGCAACTCAATCAAATCCAATAGCCCATGTTTTTGAATTATGGCATGTAAATAATTATTGCACACTTACAAACGCTACAAAAGTAGGAGAGTTTAAATTTACCGTTACTGGAGGCCCTATGCCTATTAATGATGATGGTGTTATACAATGTCAAGATATGGATTGGGGTGTTGCTACTGACGGACAAAAACTTGATCCAGGAGATGGTCTTATTTTAACTTATAAATTTGATCCTCTTGCAAGCGGACAAACCCAAAATAGTGCTGATCTGTGGTTTGATTTAACCATGAAGTATCAGACAGCAATACTTTAAAATTAAATAAAATAAAATAAAATGAAATGGACATTAGAAAAATATCAATCGGCTCAGACTATAAGTCTGGAGCTATGCACTATATAGTAGGTCAAGAAGTATTAGGAGGTTCTCATAAAATACATCTTATTCAAGGAGACAGTCTTTCTTATAAAATATGGATTCAAAGAGGTGATGAAATATATATGTGGAAAGAATTTCTCAGTACTCTTCCTATATCATTAGAATATAATATAAACTTTTAGTGAGGTCGCCTGACTCTTTTATTGTAACCCCTGTCAATGATAGGCGATACGATAACCTTAAAGAAATATCTGGAGTAAAATTTATTACCAGTGTTTCTGAGGAAGACCATACAGCCTCTAATCGTTTTGCAACAGTAATAGAAACTCCTATAGGTTATAACGGGCATGTTAAAAAAGGAGATACGTTATTGGTTCATCATAATGTTTTTAAATTTTATAATGACATGCAAGGTCGTAGAAAAAGCGGCAGGAGTCATTTAAAAGATAATTTGTTTTTAGTAGATTATGATCAATTTTTTATGTATAAAAATAAAGACAAATGGAAAGCTTGGGGTAAATATTGTTTTATAAAACCTATTGAGTTAGAAGATTCGTATATTTTTAAAGGAGGAAGTGAAGAGCCTTTGTTTGGTATTGTAAAATATATTAATCAAGAATTGTTAGATTTAGGAGTACAAGAAGGGGATAAAATATCTTACACTCCTGACAGCGATTATCCTTTTAATATTGAGGGAGAAAAATTGTACCGAATGTTTACAAACAATATAACTATGACATTATGATACATATTATAGATAATTTTATAGATAAAGATTTATTTAAAATAGCTGAAAAATATTTAAAAAAAGGAGAGTTTATAAAACATACAGCAGGAGATAAAAATTTTTACATTCAAGAATCACCCACAACTTTTGACGATTATGTTTTAAGAAAATTAGGAATGATAGAAGGGAAGCCTGTTGAAAATATATTAAGTTTTTTTAGAGTTTCAAATGAAGATCTTGATAATAAATGGCGTATACATTCAGATTTAAACATAGATGGTAAAAAACCTGATAGAGCTGCTGTTCTTTATATGTCTAATAGAAAAGTAGAGGAGCTTCATGGAACAGCTTTTTGGGAGCATGAAGTTTACGGAAAAAATCTTCCTGATCATATAACAGATAAAGAATACAATAGATTAATAGAAGTGGACTCTGAAGAATTAGATATGTGGAGATTAGTTTCTGTAGCGGGTTATGAGCAAAACAGATTAGTATCATATCCTGCTAATTATTTTCACAGTAAATATCCTAATAAATCTTGGAAGGAGGGAAGAGAAGTATATGTTATATTTTATAAATATAAAAACATTAAATGAAAAGAATTGCCATTATAGGGGCAGGTAATGCTGGATGTATAACCGCATTAGAATTATCAAAGACAGAATGTAGTTCTTCTAAAAGTGATATCACTATATATCATGACTCGAATAATTACCCTATAGAAAAAGTTGGGCAAGGTTCATTGCCTTCTTTTACTGAGCTGTTGTATGATACTTTGAATTTGAATTGGTATGATAAAAATGTTATTGATGGAACTATTAAGATGGGTATATTATATAAAGGGTGGGAAAAAAATAAAAAAGAAATTTTTCATTCTTTTGCGATGCATCAAGCTGCAGTACATTTTACTCCCAATAAATTATCTAAAGCAGTTTTAGAATCTGGGTTATTTAATGTAAAAGAAAAAAACATTAAAAATCCTGAGAGTGAAATAGATGCTGATTTTATATTTGACTGTAGAGGAAAGGGTAATAGGGATAAAAATAACTATGAGAAAATAAGTAGTCCTATAAATGCTGTGCTTCTTGCTGCCAACTATAAACAAGGAAAAGATAGGGATTTAACATACACCCAAGCAGTGGCTACCCCTAATGGGTGGACATTTGTTATACCCAACAAGGATACTATATCGTATGGATATCTTTATAATAGTAAAATAACATCTACTGAAGAAGCAAGAGAAGATTTTATGAGTAGGTTTGGTATAGTGAAAATTAATAACGAACTTCCGTTTGAGAATTATGTAGCTAAAAATATGTTTGTAGGAGAAAGAACTATATTGCAAGGTAATGCGTATGGATTTATAGAGCCTTTAGAGGCAACCTCTCTTAATTTTTATCATCAATTATGTATCGAGGCTAAAAAAACTATTTTTAACGGGGTTAATGCCAAAGAAAGTAATAGTAAGGTTAAAGCACTAATGCATAGGATTGAATCGTTTTTATTGTTGCATTATCAATTTGGATCTAAGTATAATACACCTTTTTGGAAGTATGCAAAAACATTGACTTTTAACTCTACTTTTAGTGCCGATAATTTAAGTGAATTATGGGAAAAAATAGAACCTTAATATAAAAAATGGATAGCAAAGAGATTAAATTAGAAATAATAAAAGCTGGAGAAAAAGCAGTTAGGCAATTAATTAAAGTAGCTAAAGAGGATATTATAAAATATGAAGCAGAAGATCCTTTAGCCGCAGACAGATTAAAAAATGCAGCAGCTACAAAAAAACTTTGTATTATGGATGCATTTGAAATATTAAAACGTATAGAAGAAGAGAGAGCGATGTTGGATGGTAATTTTACCGAAAAGAAAACTAATATTCCTAAAGGATTTGCAGAGTCAAGATCAAAATAAATTATATAAAGAACTAAAAGGAGTTATCCCTAAATCTGTTTTGTCTAATAAAAACAGAGGCAGGTCTTGGTTGTATGGTTATAATGAAAAATATGACATAGTTGTTATATCTAAGGACGGTCAAATAGGTAGTGTTATAGAAATAAATGGATTAAAAATAGGCATACCTAAGGCTCCTGAAAAAGTCTTTAAAAGATCAGAAGAAAAAAAAGATCAATACTGGCAACCCGCACCTTTAGCTAAAGAGTTAAGCAGAATAAAATCTATATTTCAGTGGCATGAAACTCCTGATAACTTTAAATCTCAATGGGTAGACTATATAGAAAAAGAATTTGACAGAAGAGAGCAGGGTTTTTGGTTTATGAATAATGGGACTCCTACTTACATAACAGGTACTCATTATATGTATTTGCAGTGGACAAAAATTGATGTAGGGAATCCTGACTTTAGAGAGGCTAATAGGATTTTTTATATATTTTGGGAAGCCTGCAAAGCTGATAAGAGAAGTTTTGGTATGTGCTATTTAAAAATAAGGCGTTCAGGATTTTCATTTATGAGTTCATGTGAGGGTGTTAATCAAGCTACTATTACTAAGGACTCAAGAATAGGAATACTATCTAAAAGTGGATCTGATGCTAAAAAAATGTTTACCGACAAAGTAGTTCCTATATCTAATAATTACCCTTTCTTTTTTAAACCCATACAGGATGGTATGGATAAACCTAAAACAGAATTAGCATATAGAGTTCCTGCTTCTAAAATTACAAAAAAGAACATGTATCATTTGGCTGACGATGAACTCGAAGGATTAGATACTACTATTGACTGGAAAAACACTGGAGACAATAGTTATGATGGTGAAAAATTACAATTATTACTTCATGATGAGAGTGGCAAATGGGAAAAGCCTGATAATATTTTAAACAACTGGAGGGTAACTAAAACTTGCTTGAGGTTAGGTAGTAAAGTTATTGGTAAATGCATGATGGGGTCTACTTCTAATGCGTTAGATAAAGGTGGTAGAAATTTTAAAGATCTTTATGAAGATTCTTTCCCCTCTAAAAGAAATGCAAATGGTCAAACAAAAAGCGGATTGTATTGTTTATTTGTTCCTATGGAATGGAATTTTGAAGGATATATTGATAAGTATGGAATGCCTGTATTTAAAACGCCTGTTAAGCCTATTATAGGTATAGATGGTGAAGATATTAATATAGGTGCAATAGATTATTGGGAAAATGAAGTGGCTTCTTTAACTCAAGATCCCGATGCTTTAAATGAGTTTTATAGACAATTTCCCAGAACAGAATCTCATGCGTTTAGAGATGAAAGCAAACAATCTTTATTTAATTTAACAAAAATATATCAACAAGTAGATTATAATGATTCTTTAATTATAGAGCATCATACAACACAGGGATCTTTTCAGTGGAAAAATGGAATTAAAGATACTGAAGTAATATGGTCTCCTAATAAAAACGGAAGATTTTTAGTAACATGGACTCCAGGTAAAGGATTGATGAATAAGGTTATAACAACCAGAGGTATAAAAAAACCAGGGAATGAGCATTTAGGTTCTTTTGGTTGTGATTCTTATGATATATCTGGTGTGGTTGTGGGTAAAGGATCTAATGGAGCACTACATGGGCTTACAAAATTTAATATGGATAGTGCACCAAGTAATGAGTTTTTTTTAGAATATATAGCTCGGCCACAAACTGCTGAAATATTTTTTGAAGAAGTATTGATGGCTTGTGTATTTTACGGAATGCCTATACTTTGTGAAAATAATAAACCTCGTTTATTGTATCACTTTAAAAACAGAGGGTATAGAGGATATTGTTTAAATCGTCCTGACAAAACATATAATAAATTATCTAAAACAGAAAAAGAATTAGGAGGAATACCTAACACTTCTGAAGACGTAAAACAATCTCATGCTTCAGCAATAGAATCATATATTGAAAAACATGTAGGTATTGATTTATTAGGGGATTACAGGGATCAAGATGATATGGGAAGGATGTATTTTCAAAGAACTTTAGAAGACTGGGCTAAGTTTGATATTAGTAATAGAACTAAGTTTGATGCAGCTATTAGTTCAGGATTAGCTATTATGGCCAACCAAAAACACTTATACACCCCATCTAAAGAAAAATCAAAAATAAGTATTAACTTTGCAAGATATAATAATAAGAATACACTAAGTAAAATAATTACATGAAAGCAGTCACTATAAATATACAATCAGCTGCCTTCCCAGATCAATTTGTGTCCGATGCAGATAAAAAGAAAAAAACTTTTGGATTACAGGTAGGTCAAGCAATACAATATGAGTGGTTTAGAAAGGATGGCATGAATTGTAGATTCTACAATCAGTGGGCAGATTTTAACCGATTAAGGCTGTATGCAAGAGGAGAGCAATCAGTTGCAAAATATAAAAACGAATTAGCGGTAGACGGAGATTTATCTTACCTTAACTTAGACTGGTCCCCCATTCCTATTATACCTAAGTTTGTTGATATAGTAGTAAACGGAATGGCTGATAGATTATTTAAAGTGAACTGTCAGGCTCAAGACGCTATGTCTGCAGAAAAGAGAAGTGAATTTCAAAAAATGATTGAGGTAAATGTAGCTGCTCAAGATTTATTTCATCAAGTTGAAAAAGATTTCCAAATGAATGTTTTTCAAGTAGATCCTAAAACACTTCCTCAAAGCGATTCTGAAATGGAGTTGTATATGCAGTTAAATTATAAGCCAGGGATAGAGATAGCTAATGAAATAGCTATTAATACAATGCTTGAAGAAAATCACTATATTGATATTAGAAAAAGAGTAGATTATGATTTAACAACTATAGGCATAGGTATTAGTAAGCACATGTTTCAAAAAGGAGATGGTATTCGTGTAGAGTATGTAGACCCTGCAAATGTAGTTTATAGTTATACTGAAGATCCTTACTTTAAAGATTGTTTTTACTGGGGTGAACTTAAAACTGTTCCTATTTCAGAAGTGTTAAAAATTAATCCAGATTTAACAACAGAAGATTTAGAAGAGATATCTAAATATAGTCAAGCGTGGTATGACTATTATAATACTGCCGCTATTTATGAGAACAGCATGTTTGCAAGAGACACCTGTACGTTGTTATTTTTTAATTACAAAACAACTAATAGTTTTGTTTATAAGAAAAAACAAACTGCAGAAGGAACTTTTAAAACAGTAGAGAAAGATGATCAATTTAACCCTCCTGAAGAAATGATGGAAGAAGGTAATTTTGAAAGAGTAGAAAAAAGAATTGATGTATGGTATGACGGGGTCATGGTAATGGGAAGTAATATGTTGCTTAAGTGGGAAATGATGGAGAATATGGTTCGCCCTAATTCTGCTAATCAACACGCTATGTCTAATTATGTAGCATGTGCTCCAAGAATGTATAAAGGAATTTTAGATTCTTTAGTTAAAAGAATGATTCCTTTTGCAGATTTAATTCAAATAAGTCATTTAAAATTACAACAAGTTGTTTCTAAAGTAGTTCCTGATGGTGTTTTTATTGATGCTGACGGTTTAAGTGAAGTAGATTTAGGAACAGGTAATGCTTATGATCCTTCAGATGCTTTACGATTATATTTTCAAACAGGTAGTGTGGTAGGGAGAAGTTATACTCAAGATGGAGAATATAATAATGCAAAAGTTCCAATTACTCAATTAACATCTAATAGTGGTAGCAGTAAGATGCAAATGCTTATAGGTAATTATAACCACTATTTAGGAATGATAAGACAAGTAACGGGATTAAATGAAGCCAGAGATGCCTCTACTCCTGACCCTAACTCTTTAGTAGGTGTTCAGAAATTAGCAGCGTTAAATTCTAATGTAGCTACCAGGCATATTCTTAATTCAAGTTTATATATAACCAGAACTTTAGCCGAAGCTCTTTCAATAAGGACTGCAGATGTGTTAGAATACGCTGATTTTAAAGATGAGTTTGCTATGCAAATTGGTAAATATAATTTAGGAATTATAGAGGAAATTAGAAATTTATATTTATATGACTTTGGTGTGTTTATTGAAATGAGTCCTGATGAAGAAGAAAAAGCTCAGTTAGAATCTAACATTCAAGTGGCATTAAAAATGGGAGGAATTGACTTAGAGGATGCTATTGATATTAGAACTATTAATAATTTAAAAATGGCTAATCAATTATTAAAAGTTAAACGTAAACAAAGTGCTGCTGAAAAGAAAGAATCAGAAATGCAAAAGCAGGCTATGCAGGGACAGCAACAACAAGCTCTTCAGAAACAAGCGGCTCAGGCTAAAATGCAACAAAGTCAACAAGAGATGCAGGCGAAAATTCAAATTAAAAAAGCGGAAATTGCTTTTGAAATTGAAAAGCAAACTAACGAGGCTGATTTAAAAAGAAGACTAATGGATGTTGAATTTAACTACAACATGCAATTACGAGGCCTGGAGCAACAACAAGTAGACGTTCGGGAAGAAAAGAAAGAAGAAGGTAAGTCTCAAAGAATAGCTGAGGGTAACACTCAACAATCTAAAATGATTGAGCAAAGAAAAAACAATTTACCAGCTATGAATTTTGAGTCTAATGAAGATAGTTTAGATGGGTTTGATTTAGCAGAATTTAATCCCCGATAGTGCTTGAAAAAATAATTAAATAAATATTAACTTTGCATAAATTAAATTAAATCAAATAAAATGGAAGAAAATAAAAATGAAACAATGGAACAGCCAAAGTTCATTGTTAAAGAAGTAACAGGTATTGAACAAAAATCAACTCAAGAAATAGAAAAAGAATTGCTTGAGAGGCATGAGGAAAAGTTTTCAGATAAAAAAGAGGAAACTGTAATTCCAGCTGCTGAAGAAAAAATAGAGGATTCATCACCTGAAAAACCTAATTCTGACGGGTTAAATGATGAAAGTATTATTTCTTATATAAAAGAAAGATATGATAAAGATATATCTTCAGTAGACGAGTTGTTTTCTACAACAAAAACTAATGAAGAATTACCTGAAGATGTTTCGGCATACTTTAAGTATAAAAAAGAAACTGGACGTGGAATTAATGATTTTGTAAAATTACAACAAAATTATGATGACATGGACAGCGATAAGGTGTTGTCTCAATATTATTCTCAAACTGAAGAAGGTTTAGATAGTGAGGATATTAAAGATTTAATGTTAGATAAGTTTGGTTATGATAAAGATTTAGATGAACCAAGTGATATTAAAAAAATTGAGAGAGCAAAAAAGAAAGAACTTGTAAAAGCTAAAAAGTTTTTTAATGAACAAAAAGATAAATACAACACTCCTCTTGAGTCAAGCGGGAGTGGATTATCTGACGAGGACAGAGAAAAATTTAACAGCTATAAAAGTTATATAGAAGAATCTACCAATGCTCAAGATGCACAAAAGAAAAGGTACGATTATTTTTTAGATAAGACCAATCAGGTCTTTAACGATGAATTCAAAGGTTTTGAGTTCTCTGTCGGAGAAAATAATTTTACGTTTAAACCTGGGGATGCTAATGAACTAAAGAGTAAGCAATCAGACGTTAACACGTTCGTAAACAAATTTATGGACAAGGAGACGGGTTTGATGAATGATGCTCAAGGATATCATAGAGCAATGTCAGTAGCTATGAATATTGATAAGTTTGCTGAATTTTTCTACAATCAAGGGGTGACTCAGACTGTAGATAGTGTAAGTAAAAAGTCTAAAAATATTAATATGGATATGCGTAAAACGCCTGTTTCATTAAATAAAAATGGATTACAAATCAAAGCTGTAGGTGATACAAGTAGTGGTAGAGGACTCAAAATTAAAAGTATTAAAAAATTATAAACTAAAAAATTAAAACAATGCCAGTAAATGCAACACCAGGGTTTGATCTTCAGCCAAGTGCGGAGAGAGTAGCCCTACCAAGTAATTACATTACCAACTTTGATTTCTTAAATCAGTATCTTCCAGATACATACGAGAAAGAATTTGAAAGATATGGTAATAGAACAGTAGCTTCATTCTTAAGAATGGTAGGTGCTGAAATGCCTTCCAACTCAGATATGATCAAGTGGGCTGAGCAAGGAAGACTACACACTAAATACACTAACGTAACATTAGCAGTAACAGGTGCTACTGTAGGTGTGTTAACTGTAGCAGATGTATTGAATCCAGTAGGATCTAACATTGCAGTAAGAATAGGTCAAACTATTTTTATATCTGATAACACTCCAGGATCTGTATTACAAAATAAAGCAGTTGTAACAGGCGTAACAGCTACTACAATTACTGTAGCATTCTACGAAGCTTTATCTGTAGTACCAGCAACTCCAACAACACTAACTGTAATGATTTACGGTTCGGAATTTGCTAAAGGAACTCCAGGAATGGTTGATTCATTAGAAGCAAACGATGTGTTCTTTGACAACAAACCAATTATCATTAAAGATACTTACGAAGTAAGTGGTTCTGAAATGGCACAAATTGGATGGGTTGAAATTTCTACTGAAAATGGTGGATCTGGATACTTATGGTACATGAAGTCTGAGCACGAAACAAGATTAAGATTTGAGGACTACCTTGAAACTGCAATGATTGAAGCTGTTCCAGCTGCAACAGGTTCTGGTGCAGAGGCTGCTCTTTCTACTGCAGCTCCTGCAGCTGGTGTGATCAACGCTGGTTCTGAAGGTGTATTCTTTGTAGTAGGAAACAGAGGAAATGTATGGGGTGGTGGTAACCCAACTACATTAGCTGGTTTCGATACAGTTATTCAAAGACTTGACAGACAAGGAGCTATTGAAGAAAATGTTATTTTCTGTAACAGACAATTCTCATTTGATATTGACGATATGTTAGCTGCTCAAAACTCTTACGGAGCGGGTGGTACTTCATACGGATTATTTGATAATGACGAAGACATGGCTTTAAACTTAGGTTTCACAGGATTCCGTAGAGGATATGACTTCTACAAGTCTGACTGGAAATACTTAAACGATGCTACAATGAGAGGTGATATTGTAGGTGGAAACATTAACGGACTTTTAGTTCCTGCTGGTTCTACTTCTGTATATGACCAAGTATTAGGAAAAAACGCTAAGCGTCCATTCTTACATGTTCGTTATAGAGCTTCTGAAACTGAAGACAGACGTTACAAAACTTGGATTACTGGTTCTGCTGGTGGTGCAAGAACATCTTCTTTAGATGCTATGCAAGTTAACTTCTTAAGTGAAAGAGCTTGTTGTACTTTAGGGGCAAACAACTTCTTCTTATTTCAAGACTAAGTAACACTAATTTAGGGGGGGATTAATTTCCTCCCCTTTTTTTAACTTTAATTAAATTATATAAAATGAAAACAAAAAAAACACTGGTAGCTAAGAGCTATAAACTAAAAAACAACAGAACTCCTTTGGCATATATGCTTTCTTCTCATCACTCTAAAAGAACTAATCTTTTACATTTTGACGAAGATACAGGAGTTAATAGACCACTTCGTTATGCAAGAAACCAAAAATCTCCTTTTGAGGATGAGCAAGATGGTAATGCAATAATGGAGCCTATTGTATTTGAGGATGGACTTCTTCATGTTCAAAAAACAAACCAAGTACTTCAACACTTTCTTTCTTTACATCCTGGTAATGGAAATTTATTTGAAGAAATAAATGACGCAAAAGATGCTGCTGAAGAAATGGAAATGGAAAACATAATTTTAGACGCTCAACTTTTAGCTCGTGATTTATCTATAGAAAAAATGGCTACTATAGGTAGGGTTCTTATGGGGTCTCAGGTAGATAGCATGAGTACAGCTGAATTAAAAAGAGATATATTAGTTTTTTCAAGAAACTATCCTATTGAATTTTTAGATGTTTTAAACGATCCAACTTTACAAGTTCAAGATGATGTAGTTATTTTCTTTCAAAAAGGTGTGCTTACTTTAAGAAATAAACAAAGAGACGTGTACTTTAATTTACCTCAAAATAAAAAGAAACTATTAACTGTTCCTTTTGGGGAAGATCATTATGATATAGTTGCTTCTTACATGCAAAGAGATGAAGGTATAGAGACTTATAAGCTTTTAAAGAAAAGTTTATAAAAGAATATAAGAACAATAAAAGAGACACCCTAAAAAGGGTGTTTTTTTTTATGTATATTTGCACTTTATTAACCCATTAAAAACTTTTTATAAAATGGTAAAATTTCTTAAAATTACGAATGCTCCTATCACTGGTCAGTTGATCAGCCTTGATGGAGTTAAAGCACTTGCTACAGCAACTGCTACAGCAACAACAGTTACAATCGACTATGTTGATGGTACAACTACTACGGTAACAACTGCGGCACAAGTTGCTCATGATGTTTACACAGCTATCTTAGACGCACAGGAAACAGCTTTAGCTACTTCTTGGCAAAAATCTTATTTTGAGATAACTCTACCGAAAGCTGTAACGAGTATTGTAAATGCTTAATTAGCTTAAGTATATTGGTAAGTAAAGAGAGGTCTACAAAAAAAGTAGACCTCTTTTTTTTTACTATCTTTGTGAAAACATTTAAAGTTTATGGCAGCATCAATAAATGAGGTACGAAATACGGTATTAGCAATAGCTAATAAAAATAACTACGGATACATATCTCCTCAAGATTTTAATCTTTATGCTAAACAAGCACAAATGGATATGTTTGAAGATTATTTCTATCAATATAATAATTGGATAACTAAAGAAAATCAAAGAGTTTCGGGCACAGGATATGCTAATATCGTAAAAGGCATAGTAGAAGTTATAGATAGTTTTTCTGCTTCAGTATTTTTAGGTCAAACGAACGCTAACACTTTTGCATTACCAAACGATTATTATTTAATAAATAAATTATTTTATTATTCTAAGCCTTTGTTTACGGGTACAAACACATCTGTAACAGTAGGACAGCTTGATGATGCTGCTGCAGTAGGGTGGACGACTATACCTGTATCAGCTCCAACACCTCCTATTGGGAGTTTAGTGGTTAACACTACAACTTTAACACAAGCTTTTGTTACTGGAGTTGTAAATGCAAATGCTTTATCTTTAAGTGCTGATATATTTTTAGCAGTAGGAGATAGTTATGTTATATATTCAAATACAGATATTAAAGAAGTAGAAAGAGTAAACCAAAATAAAATATTTTTACTAACAAGTTCTATGCTAACAGCTCCAACAAAAACTTATCCTGCTTATGTATTAGGTGGAGCAAGTTCTAATACCGCTATTGGAACTTTAGGAAATACAGTTACAATTTATCCTACAACTATACTTAATGCGGGAGATATACAAGCTCAATACATTAGATACCCGGCTGATCCTCAATGGACCTGGCAATTTTTAACAGGAGGCGAGCCTCAGTTTAATCCAGGTGCTGCAGATTTTCAAGAGTTTGAATTACCAGATTCTGATGAGCCAAGTTTAGTTGCTAAAATTTGTCAATACATAGGTGTTGAAATTAGAGAAGATATGGTGTATAAATTTGGACAAGATGAAGAAACTTTAGATAACCAAGAAACAGCTTAATTATGGCATATATTACAGATTATCAATATTACGAAAACAATATAGTACCTCCAGGTTCGAGTCCTGAATCTGAAGCAAATTGGGGGTCGTACCAATATATTACTTTAGAAAATATAGTTAATAATTTTATGTTAATGTATCAAGGTAATCATGAAATTATTAACAACATAAATAGATATCAAGTTTTATTTCACGCAAAAAGAGGAATTCAAGAATTGAATTATGATGCGATGAAAGAAATAAAAATATTAGAATTAGAGGTTTGTGAAGAATTAAGATTTGTTCTCCCTCCCGATTATGTAAATTGGGTAAGAGTTTCTTTAATGGAAGGGGGAATGCTTTTCCCTATGACTGAAAATATTCAGACTAATTGGAGTGGAGCTTATTTGCAGGATAATGACTGTCGTATTTTATTTGATATAGACGGAAATGTATTGAAGCCAGCTGATTCTTTCTTTGATATAAAAAGATTAAATGGAACTCAAAAAAACATGTATATGGGTACAGGTCCTTATCATGGTTCATTGGGTTATAATATAGATGGAACTTGGTATTTTGACTATGCAGTTGGCGGTAGATTTGGAATGAATACAGAAACTGCAAATGTAAATCCTACTTTTAGTATAAATAAAAAAGCAGGTGTAATTAATTTTAATTCAGGAATGATGGGTAAATTTGTAGTTTTAGAATACGTATCAGATGGATTAGAAAAAGGAGATGATTCTTTGGTTAGTGTTAATAAATTATTTGAAGAGTTTATATATGCGTATATAAGGTACTCTATCGTAAACAGTAAGTTTGGAGTTCAAGAATATATAGTTAATAGAGCAAGAAAAGATAAATCTTCTTTATTAAGAAACGCTAAACTAAGATTAAGTAATATACACCCTGGAAGGCTTTTGCAAAACTTAAGAGGTCAGAATAAATGGATAAAATAGAATGGCAGATATTAGATCAAATTTTATAGCAGGGAAAATGAATAAAAGCGTTGATGAGCGCTTAGTTCCACTTGGAGAATATGTAGATGCGTTAAATGTTAGATTAGGTTCTACTGAGTCTACTGAAATAGGTGCTGTAGAAAACTCAAAAGGCAACACTCAATTAACTTTTTTAGCTTACGACAGTAATCCTTTAAATCCTTTATCTACTTCTTGCATAGGGGTTTATGAAGACGGAATGGAAGAAACTATATATTGGTTTGTTCATGACTCTGCTAACGCTGCATCTCCTACAGGAAAGTGTGATATGGTAGTTTCGTTTAATACTAATAGTAATGTAGTTACTTATCATGTGGTTTCAGTGTGGGACGGGGAGCCTGGTAATGTTAACACAACTTTAAATTTTGATCCTAAATTCTTAGTTACTGGAGTAAGTAAAATTGAAAATCAATTATTTTTTACAGACGATAAAAACCCTCCAAGATATATAAATGTAAAAAGAAATTATGATGATCCAGCAGCTACAAATGTTCCTGCAGGTTCTGACGGTATACGTGAAGAAGATATAGGTGTGATAGTAAAACCTCCAGGATTTGAGGACTCTACCCTTACATACACTCCTTTACCTGTTCCTGATGTAACATTAGAAGATTTTCCAGGTGATGAAAATTATATGGAAACAAGATTTTTATGTTTTGCTTACAGATATAGATATCAAGATGGTGGTTATAGTGCTACGTCTTTATTTAGTATGCCAGCTTTTCAGCCTGGTTCTTTTAGGTTTAATTTAGATACCTACAATAATGCGGGTATGTTAAATCGTTTTAATGGCGCTACTATTGGTTTTTCTACAGGATCTAAAAGAGTTGTCCAAATAGACTTGCTTTATAAAGAAAGTGGTAGTAATGTTATTTATGTAATAGAAAGATACAATAAAAAAGATTTAGGGTGGGCTGATGAAATACAACAAAATTTAACTTTTAGTAATAGTAAAATATTTACAACTTTAGGTTCAGATGAATTACTAAGACAATATGATAATGTACCAAGAATCGCTAAAGCTCAAACCATTCAAGGTAATAGATTGATATATGGAAATTATGTAGACGGTTACGATATTGTTAATGAAAACGGTCAAAAAATACCTATAAATTATAGCACTGAGCATATAGTAGAAGAAATAGGCGGTGTAGGGTTAGATGCTCCTATAGCATCTAATGGTATTGATTATCAAATCGGACAGCAAGCTGTACCAGGGAAGCCTCCTTCTGTTAGTGTTACTGATTCACAAATGACCTTTGATTTATCAGCATTAGTCTTACCAATTAACGCAGGATTAACATTGACTTTTGATCTAAATATGCAGTCCGCTCCTAACGCTCAAGTTACTGGTGGTAATCCACAGGCTTACGGTCCTGATTCAAAACCTTCTTTTCAGCAGCCAAGTCCTTTTAATATAAGCTGGACTTTTACCTGTCCAGTAGCTTATGCTTCTGTAAGTGATCTTGTTAACTCTACTGAGTTTCAGACACCTATAGGAACTACTGCTATAGGTAATTATCAACCATTACTTCCTAATGACCTTTCGGGTCAAGGGGGTACGGTAACTGATAAGTTTAATAATTATGTCAATCCTCCAGCAGGAACTGCTATGGAGATTATAAATAGCTCTATAACTACATCGTGTTCTACAGCGGCTCCAGCGTCAACTGCAGTATGTACTATGGAAGGTTTTAATTACACAGCTACAGCAACTGGATTTACTATTCAGTGTCCTGCAGTAAGGTTTTATTCTGAAGACGCTCCTGCTGCTGGAGATGTTAGTGAGCAGTTTGAGTTTTTTAGTTTTATAGATTTTAGTAGTACTGTTGGATATCTTTTAACTGCTGATACTTATAGTTTGCATAGTAATAGAGATTATGAAACAGGTATTGTTTACATGGATGATTATGGTAGAGCCTCTACAGTATTGGTTGCTAATGATAACACTATTTATGTACCTCCAATTTACTCAAGAGATAAAAATACATGTAAGGTAACATTATTTAATTTACCTCCTTACTGGGCTTCTAAATATAAATTTGTAATGAAGCCAAGTGAAGGTACTTATTTTACTGTTTTTTCAAGCTTATACTTTCCAGATTGTAGAGATGCCTCTGTATTTTGGTTTAAGTTAGAGGGAGATAATACTAATATTGTTACTCAAGGAATGAATCTTGTCGTTAAGGCGGATACTATAGGCCCTGTAAGCACCAATGTAGTGTGTAAGGTTTTAGAAATAAAAGCGTTTAGTAGTGATTCACCTGATTTAGGTGTAGATGCATGTCAGGATACCAATAATCCAGCCGGATTATATATGTGTATAAAACCAGGGGGGTTTAGCACTGAGATTGCAGATGATGCTGTTATTGCAATTGGAAATAGAACAGCTAAATCTGATAGTACAAGTTGTAATCTTTCACTTAACTATTCTTTAAACTTTCCTACAGGAGCAAATGCAACCTTACCTTATGATTTACCAGCAGGATCAAGTATTAGAGTTAAAATTAATAACTGGAGAGGAAGTAAAGGTAGTAATTGTACATCAAAGCATTATAGGTTTGATCAAGATTTTAAAGCATCTCAAGATTACCCTAATTTCTTATTATGGTGGTATGGAGATGGTGCTGATTTTACAACTGGAAGTAGTAATGGTGTGACCTGTCAACAATATAAAAACTCAGGGGTTCCTTATGCTAATGATGGTTCAGTTGTAGCTGCTTGTTTTAAAACCAGATTATTTGTTTATACTTCAGGTCCTGGCTTGCAGTTTAGAAATAGATGTGGAATACCAAGATGTTCAAGTTTTTGGGGAGACAAAAGACCAGGGCATGTTGGTACTTTAATAGAAGTTTTAAGAGGAGGTCAATTAATTATATGGGAAACGGAGCCAGCGGAAGTAGATCCTAATTTATTTTATGATGCTTCACGAATGATGGATATATACACAGACCCTGCAGATGGATTAAGATACCATCAGTCTCCAGGAGGTGCAAACGATAAAGATCAAGATGCTACTAACAATTTAGAAGTAACATTGCCTTTTGCAAATTGTTATACATTTGGAAACGGGGTAGAAAGTTTTAGAATTACAGACTCTCCAGGAACCAAGTCGTTTAATATGGGACAAAGAGTATTGGCTGTTTCTAATCAAGACTATAAAGAAGCAAATAGATTTGCAGGCATGACTTATAGTGGGGTTTATAGTGGAGCTGCTAACTCTAATAATCTTAATGAATTTAATTTAGGATTAGTAAACTATAAAGATTGCGAGACTTCTTTTGGTCCTATACAGCTTATGTACTCCAGAGAAACAGATATTCTTACTTTGCAAGAAGATAGAATATCTTATGTATTAGCAGGTAAGAATGTTATATCTGATTCTACAGGAGGCGGAGCAATAGCTTCTGTACCTCAGGTTTTAGGAACTCAGATAGCAAGAATAGAGGAGTATGGTATTAGCTTTAATCCAGAAAGTTTTGCAGCTTGGGGTTCTGATATGTTTTTTACAGACACTAAAAGAGGGGCTGTTGTAAACTTAAGAGGTACAGAAGCTAATAATGATCAAATACAAATAATATCTCAATACGGAATGAGATCATGGTTTAGAGATCAATTTTCAGAACAGCTTATAACACAAAAATTAGGGGGATATGACCCTTATATGAATGAATATGTTTTAAGTACTAATTTAAAAACTGTTCCATTCCCAGCAGTAGGAACTCCTTGTGGAACAACATTATCACAAAACAATGCAACCAATGTATTAACTTATACGGTAAATGTAGGAGATGCTGTAGGATCTATAACTATACCTTACACTATAAGTTCAGGTTCAATAAATGTAGACGCTACTTGGAATGGAGTAACAGTTAGTTCAGGAATTACAGCAGCGAGTGGAACTATAACTGTTAATAAAACTTCAAATACCCCAAATGATATTGAGATGGTAATTACTCCAGTAACATCAAATGGAGCTTCGGCTGATTATGATATTACAGTAGACTGCCCTCCAACAACAGCACTAACGGTAATCAGAATTGTATTAAGTTCCCCAAGTACAGATGGTCAATTTATTCATTTTGATTATAACTGGGATGATGGATCTACTATTTCACCATCAGTAAATGATTTGGCTTCTTTAGGATTAATAACTCCTACTGAATATATATCTCAAACTGGAAATAGGTCGATAGGGGTATTCCCTTATATAGGTGCTGATATTACAATGAGAGCTTTAAAGCAGGGGTTTGATGATTTTGTTTTTGATAGTGCTCAAGATAAGTTTAAATATTTATCAAGCAGTACATTGTATGCAAACACTAATACTGACATGCAATCATTATTGGCTGATGTAGATTTAATAAACCTAACTCCTATATCAGGTGCCGCAGGATCGGAGCAAGCTTCTATTACTACAACTGCAGTAAACTTCCCATTAACCAATCAATATTTATATTTAGTTTGGGATTTAAGAGAGACTACGCAAAGTACATTATGCTTCTCTCCTATAGCGACTGGTAGTGCTGCTGATGCTTGTTGCGGATGTGTTCCTTCGTGTGGAATAACATACTTTGGTCCTGTGCAATCAACACAAGCTTTTGCTTGTCAAACAAACACTAACACTGCTGGTAATCAGCAAGGTTCTTTTAACGGAACAGGATCTATCCCTCAAGTTGGTGAGATTTGTTTTGCAAACTTAACTTGTGATCCAGCATCATTTATACTTTCAGGATTCTATGTTGTAGATCCAGCTCAACCTTCTGCAGCAAGTCCAAAACAATGGATTCAAATAGGGGCAAACGGAGCGGTAATAGCAGCAGGATCATGTTAAAAAATTAAATTATATGGCAACTTTAGGAAATTATTATTATGACGGAACCAGCTTTGCTTTAGCAACAGGCTTGTTTACAAATTCATCGTTAACCACTGTGGCTCCTGACGGATGGTATAGTCAAGGAGGTATTTATAGGAAAATGACAACAGGTGTATTGGGAGCTACTAATACGTGTGCTTCCTGTATAACTTCTTGTGGTTCAACACCAGTGTCTCAAAATGTATTTGCTAAAAGTCTTCTTACAGTAGATGTGGGAGCAAGTGTAGGTGCGGTAATAGTAGAATTTACGGTTGGATTAGGCAATAATGCAAGAGCAACTTGGACATATAATGCAATTACAGCAAGCGAATATTCTTCTCCTAACACTCCAGGAGGAGGTTATCTGCAGGGGTTAATTGGTGATGAGAGCTGTTGTGGGGTTGATAACACTTCAGGAAGTAGTGGTGTTAATTATACAGGTGCAGAGCAATCTTATAGCGCAGGTACTTGGATTCCTAATGGTAATGTAAGCACATGGGGCCCATATTTAGATCAGTCTTTAGGGGGTGTAGATTTAGAAACTACTGGTATTGGATGGGGAACAACTATAATGGTAGTTCCTAAAACTTCTGCAGTTTTAAATACTATAGATTTTGTAATAGACTCTCCTAATGCAGGAACTTATTCTTGGTCTATGAAAGTTTTATGTCCTGGATATTTACCATCATTTCAAGGAACTCTTGCTTCTCAAGTAGATTGTCCAGCAGCATGTTTAATAACAACTTCTCCAGATCTTTTTTATCACGCACCCGTATCAGGAACCACTGGATTGCCAGCGGTAAACGATTGGGTTTTTACTGATGATAGCGGAGTTACAGTTGTAGCTGATGGTTACTATAGTGTATTTTTTGGAGGAGTATTTTCTTGTATGGAAACTGCAAATGGAGTAATAATTAATATAACACCTTGTTAATATGCCTTTAGGACCAGCAACATTATCTTACAGTGAAAGCGTAAAAGGATGGCCTTCATTTTATTCTTTTCAGCCAGACTATATGGTTGGGATGAATAGTTATTTTTATACTTTTAATGGAGGTAATTTATATAGACACAATACCAATGAGATAAGAAACAATTACTATAACACTCAGTTTAATTCTACAATAACATCAGTGTTTAATACTGAACCTCAGACTATTAAGTTGTTTAAAACCATGTCTTACGAGAGTGATGACAGATGGAGGTGTACTGAATTATTTACAGAGTTGGGAACAGGCTCTATGTTGGCTACAGAGTTTGTGCAAAAAGAAAGAGAATGGTTTACTTTTTTAAGAGAAAATGGAGATACTATAAATTGGGCTGCCCGATCTACTAATGGCGTAGGAACTCTTCCTGCGGCAGGTGGTATAGGTGGGGCTTCTCCAGCTATTACCCTTACTTTTACTTTTGATATAGGGAGTATTATTTCTATTGGTGATTATGTGTATGCAGCGACACCAGGTGTTTTTCCAGCACCAGCAGGCCCAGAAGTTTATGCGGGTCAAGTTACTGCGCTAAATAGAGATACTAATGTGATAACTATTAATGATACAGCTCCAGCTGTTGATGGGGTAACTTTAGGAACAGTGCCTACAAATGGTGACTTTATTATGTTTATGAAAAACGCTATAGCAGAGTCTCATGGTGCACGTGGTTATTTTATGCAATATACGCTTGTAAATACTAATACTGCTGCAGTTGAATTGTTTTCAGTAGGGAGTAGTGTAATGAAAAGTTTTCCATAGAATTTACTATCTTTGCGATAATGAAATTAAATATATTACCATTAACAGCAGAGGACTACGATAACATTCTGTGTGATTGGTGGAGAGATTGGAGATGGACACCGCCTTCTAAAGATTTTTTACCAGACAATGGTAAGGGTGGTTTTATTGTTTATGAAGAAGATAAGCCTATATGCGCTGGTTTTATGTACTTAACTAATTCAAAAGCAGCATGGTGTGATTGGATAATATCTAATAGACATTATAAAGACAGGCAAAACAGAAGAGACGCTTTAGAACTTTTAATTAAAACAATTAGTTTGGAAGCAGAAAAAAAGGGAAACAAATATGTTTATGCATTAATAAAAAATAAACCATTGATAGAAGTTTATAAAAACAATAATTTTGAGGAAGGCAGTACGTATACTCATGAAATGATTAAAAAAATATAATATGGCAGCAGTAACAACAGCAGTAGTAGGAATAGCTTCAGGAGTAGCAAGTACAGCAATGAGTTTTTCAGCAGCAGCAAAAGCTAAAAGAGAAGGAGAGGCGGCAGCAGCTGAAGCAAAAAAAGCAATGGAAGACGCAAGGAGAAAAGCAGAAACGGATTTTTACGAGGGGCTTAGTGTTCCTTTAGATGCTTATGATGCTGAGTTTGAAAATAATTTAGCTGTTGCTCAACAAAGCACAGAAGCTTTACAAGAAGGAGATGCAAGAGCTTTAGCTGCGGGTGTTGGTAGGGTTGGCGCACAAGCTGGTGCACAAGCTCAAGAAACACGTATTGCAATGGGAGAGCAAATATCTGATCTTCAAGCTACTAAAGCTCAGTCTAAAGATGCGGTAAATCAGCAACTTTTACAGATGGATGTAGCTAATGCTAAAGAACAAAAACAAATTGCACGTGAATCAGAAGCTGCAAGAAGTGCTGCTATTGGTCAAGGTATACAGGGTATTGGAAGTACTTTAACTGCAGTTGCTGGAGCGGCCCCATTATTTGGGGGAGGTGGGGGAGCAGCTCCACCACCAGGGGGTATTAACACAGGTAATCCTTTAGACCCTAATATGATTGGAGGAGCAAATTACACTCGTCCTAAACTTTCTTTAAATACTCCAAGTTCTGGGCTAACTTTAGGTGGTGCAAATAATTCAATATTTGGATAATATTATGATTAAACAAAAAGAAATATAAAATGGCGGTAGATCCAACTAAAGCAAAACGAGATATAAATTTTGATACGTTTGCTCCTGAAAAAGAAGGAAGTAGAATAAATTGGTTTGAGCAGGCTAATGTAATTAGTGACGCTGTTACTAAAGCTGCTAATAAACGTCAAAAACGTAAAGATGATATTGACGAAGATACAAAAACAAATTTAGATGCGTTAAATGAGTTAGAGTCTTTAGATAACAAAACATTAATGGATATGACTATTGACGGGTCTAACGATGCCGCTAATGTTATATATCAAGCTGAACAAGCAATGAAAAGGGGAGAGCTTAGACCTCAGGACTTTCAAAAACTAAAAAACAATATAAGCTCAGGCTTTACTCAGTTCCAAAAGAACGCTAAATCTTGGGATGAAGATTTTAAAAGATATACCGAAAGAATGAATGGTAATCCAGAGTTAGGTCAGTCCAGTTCTTTAGAGCAGTATCTTGGTGAAAGAATGGAGTCATTTGGAAATCTTAAAAACTTACAGTTAGTTACTAATCCTGAGACGGGTATGTTGGCGTTTGGTAGAATAGACCCTGAGACAGGGGAGTTATTAACAGGTCCAGATGATTTAATTAGCATGAATAGAATGACCGCTATTAGTAAGCAAGAGATTAATGAATATGATGTAGGTGAATTTATAGAGCAGGCTTCGGAAGAATTAGGAGCTTTCATTACAGCAGGTAGCGCATCAACTATGGGTAAGGATGGTGCTGGACCAAGAGCTGTTCTTACAATAGAAGACTTTATGCAAACTCCTGAGGCTGAGAAATATATATCAGAGAAAGCTGCAGCTGCAATGAGTAGTAATTATGAGATAGGTAGTATTTTAGCAGATAATGGTATTAAAAATGATGACGGAGAATTGTTTAGAGCGGGAGACCAAAGACAGTTTGATCAGTGGAATATAGATAATCCTGGTAATGAGGATAACAACCCTATTATTGTTATGGGGTATAAAGAGAATGGTGTACAGGTAGAGCCAGCTCTTACTAAAGCTCAAAGGGAAAAGGCTCAAGGTTTTATGGAGGATTCTTTAAAAGCTAAGTTAGGATATAAAGAAACATTAACAACTAAACAGGTTGTTCAGCCAAGACAGAAAAGTAATTATGAAATAGTTAAAGGAGATGAGAAAAAAACTTATAGTAACCTTGTAGATGTTGTAGATAGATTAATTAGTGGAGATGAAAAAGCATCATCAGCTGCCGCTACAGAGCTTGCTAACTCTATTAATAGCAGAATGTCTAACAATAAAAACTTTAAACCAGTGCAGCTTATAGAAAGAGTAGGTGATAAGTTTATGGTTACAAAGAAAGGAGACCAGCCTATACCGATTGATGCTGTAGATTCTGAAGGAAATGATTTATCAGGAGATGAAATAGGAAGTAAGATATGGGATTTAGTTACAGGAGGGGGAGTTTCTTTTTCTGATGCTAAAGGAGATAAAGTATTAGGAGATAGAAATAAAACTGATGCAAGAGGAACATTAACTAATGTAGCTCAAATTGAAAATGCAGACTATAATTCTAAGATTAGAATTGACGGTAAAGATGACGATGTGCAGACCTTTGTTGATGATATTACTGATATAGGAGCTGGTTGGGATGAAACTGCAGAAGAAGTTGCTCCTCAATATTCAAATATCTTACAAGAGGTATTTAAAACATCTACTACTCCAGGTCTTATTGAAGCATTTAAAGGAGAAGACATAAATGTTAAGGCAGACGGTAAGGCTCTTATATTTAAAATTGGAGAAATGACCTTTAAATATCCAAACGATATGGTTGATTGGAAGTCGACTGAGGATGCGAGTAGTGATAAGTGGGATGGAAGTGAAACTATTTGGCCAGCAATGCAGGATTTTATAGCTGAAGCTATTGCTCAGAAAAAAACTGGTAAGAAATACAAGAAAGAAACAACTAATGAAGGTGATAATATTTTAGAGGAAGAATAAAACATGGACAAGTTAGAACAAATGTACAATCTCTATGTAGAGAAAGGATTAATTTCAGAACTTAAAAGTCCATTTGAAAAGTGGTCTAAAGCTAATCCAGAGACGCAAATAAAGCTTTTTGAGTTAGGACAGAAAAAAGGGCTTTTTGGTGAAAACACCCAGATAGAATCTTTTTCCAACTTATGGAAGGTAAAAAAAAAAGACGATTCTCAGCCTATTGCAGAAGAGGAAGTTATGGAATCATCTACAGAACAAGTTCAGGATCAAGGTGGATCTTCGGATGTTTCGATATCGGAAAACGTAAGTGATTACGAAACTAAATTATTAGGAGGCGAGACTGAGACTGAGACTGAAACAGAGACAGAAGTTGTAGAAACTGATCCTGCTCGGTCTCAACAAGAGAGAGTATCAATGCCAGATATTCCTGAAGACAACACTATACTTGAAGATGTTGTTGGAAAAAATTATTTAACAAATTTTATTGGAGATATATATCGTGCTGGAAAGCAAGGTTTTGTACAGGGTAATACTTCAGATGAAGGGTGGGAGCTTATGTATAAAGGAGCTGATTCAAACCCTGAAGATATAATGGAATTTTTACAAGCTCAAGAAGAAATTGCTGCGTTAGGTGAAAGTGATGAAATGCAAGAATTTAATAGGGTTTATGAAGATGCTGGTGGAGGTGCTTTGGGTTTTTTAAAAGGATTAGCTTATGCTGGACCTTTAAATGTTGTTGCTCAATTAGGCGCTCAAACTATGATGCAAATGCTTAACACTTCCTCAGCTACTGCGGCAGGAACTGTTGTTGCTGGTGGGGCCGGAGTTGGATCTTTAGCAGGTGGAGTAGGAGCTATCCCTGGCGCTATTGCTGCATTACCAGCAGCTTATGCGGCTTCAGGAGCTGCATTAGAAACAGGCTTGTCTTTTGCAGAGTTTTTAAGAGAGGCTGTAGAAGAGAATGGAGATTCATTTGATCAAAAAGGTATATCAAAAGTATTAGCTGATGAGGATAAAATGTTTAAAATCAGAGCCAAATCAGCAGGTAGAGGGGCTATAATAGGTATTGTAGATAGGTATAGCTTAAAGATGGGTGGTAAAATTATAGCTAATCAAGTTGTTAAGGGGGCAAGCAAAGGGAAAAGAGCTTTAACAGCTATGGGAGTAGAAGCCGGTGGAGGTGGTGTAGGAGAGACTGTAGCCAGAATAGCGGTAGGTCAAGATTTAGATGCTCGTGAAATTGGTTTTGAAACTATTGGAGGTACAGGAAAAGCAGGTGTTTCTTATGCTTACGGATCGTTGTTAGCAAGACCAAACTACAAGATAAATAGCGATACTAAAGAAGGTGAGGTAGACGTAAAGACTATGACTGATATGATTTTGAATTCAGATGACAAAGACTTTGCCGCTATGGATATTGAAATAAAGAACGACCCTACTTTAAAAGATTTAGCTGACAAAAGAAAAAAGAAATTAAAAATACAAAATACTATTTTAAGGGAAGTAGGTGCACAAAATATTCCTAATAAAGAAACTTTAGATGAATTAGTAACATTAGAAACAGAGAAGGAAAATTTGGGAGCTCCTACTACAGAGGGTGGTAAAAAAAGATTAAGAGAAATTCAAGATAGAATTATAGGTATATACAAGGGAGATATAAATGTTAAAGTTACTCAAACTGATGATGGTCAAGGTAATACGACTACAGAAACTATTGAGGTATCTAAAGAGTATGCTATAGAAAAATTATTGGAAGAAGGGAATGAAAACCCTACAGAGCAAGATGTTTCTGAGAAGCAAGCCCAACTTATGGAGGAGGGACAAGAAGCTATTAATAAACTAAAACAAGAGCAAGATGCCATTCAAGAGTCAAGCCCAGAGAGCGTGGATGTACAAGAACAAACCGAAGTTAGCAGCGAGGTGGGAGATGGAAACACCGAGACAGTTGTTACCGAAGAGAGCGACAGCCAAGAAGGGCCCAGTTCTGAAGAGGTTACGCAAGAGGAAATAAATGAAGAGTCAAGAGACTTAGAAACCCTAATAGATGGGGAGCCTACTGTAGTTGAAAACACTGAGGTAGTAGAAGAGGAGAGCAGACCATTAAAAGAAAAGATAAAAAATATAGTAGATAAAATAGCTGATGGTAAAAATGGGTTTGCTAAGAAATGGTTTAACCCTATAGTTATGGAGCGTGCTGGAATAACTAAAGATGAAGATGTTAAGGAATACTATATACAAAGTATAGAAAACGGAGAGGTTATAAATGATGCTAATAAAGAGTTTTTAAATAGTGAGTTTGAAAGGTTAGGGATAACTCCTCCTACTACAGAAAACACTAATGCTCAAGAGGTAGCAAGAGAGTCTGCTGTTGAGGTTAATAATGAAACAGAAGGATTAAGTATTATAAACTCTAAAACAGGAGAGGCAGTAGAAATGAGCGGGGCAAATGTTACAACGCCTAAAATAAATCCTGATGGAACTATAGAAAACAACTCTACTAATTTATTTATTGCAGATGATACAGTGGTAGAGGTAGACCCTGTCTATGAAAACCAGAAAGCTCAAGAGAAACAAGAGTCATTAATAACAGAGATTGCTAAAAAAGCAGTTAAGTCTATTAAGCAAATACTACCTGATGTGCAGGTGGTTTTACATAGAACAGAAGCTGCTTACAATAAAGCTACTAATCAAAATTCACAAGGATCAAAAGGTAAAGGGGGTTCAAGAGGAATGTATTCTTCAGGAACTAACACTATACATATTAATATGCCTCATGCAACTACCAGAACTATAGCTCATGAAGTTTTTCATGCGGTAGTAATGAGTAAATTTGATGGAGCTAACTTAAAGGCAGTAACTGATAGAATGGTAAAGTCTTTACAGTCCAGCATTAAAGATACCAAAGTAAAAGCAGAGTTAGATGCTTTTGTAAAAAAATATACAGGAGATAATAAAAAATTTAGAAGTGAAGAGTATTTAGCTGAGCTAACAGGGATGTTGTCAGAAAATTACACCTCTTTAAATACGGAGGAAAAAAGTCTTGTTAAAAGATTGCTACAAAAATTAGGTAATATGCTTGGTATTAAGGCAGAGGTTAGTACTCAAGATGAAGTAGTTAACTTATTAAATGTATTGTCTGGGAAGATAAGAGAAGGAGGAGAGGTTAGTATGCAGGATATAAAAGGACTTCAAGAAGTAGATAAAGTAAATACTGAAGAAAAAATAAAACAGCAGCAAGAATATGAATCAGCAATGGATGCGCAGAGGGCTGAGGTCGAAAAAAATGATAAACTACCATCCGGAATAAATGCTTGGTTGGCTGATAATTTAGGGAAGGTACATGTAGCTGATTATAAAAAATATGGAGACCCTAATTATATTGAGAAAGACGGAAGAAAAGGTTTAAATAAATTACTAAGAAAAACTGGAGAACGAGATGTTGATGTAATAAATGATCCTTTCAATGATGACGGGTTAGCTTATTTAGACCCTGAAGTTATTATAGGTTATTTAGAAGATAGGGCTGCTAATCCTGGTAAGTATAGTGCTAAAAATTTAGATAAAGCAAGAAAATTAGATAGGTTTCAGAAGTTCACTACGACCCCTAATAAATTAGCTAATTTTTATAAGATGAATAAGAAAGGGTTTATAAAGCCTGAAAATGTATATGATTCTAATGATTTAAAACAATGGGCTTCTCGTGTAGGATTGAAAGTGGATGAGTCTCGTGGGGATAAAGGAGAAATTACAAGCTACTACCTAAGAGATAGTGATGATAAAATATTTAAACCCTCTAAAGACAGAATGCAGGTGATATTTAATTCTCAGGACTCTGATAGTCAAGTAATTAACAAGGCTCGTGAGATGGACTTTAGTGATGCAGCTATTAAGGATTATTTAAAAAGAATAAGAAAGGTTTCAGCTTCAGCTGCAGACGCTATGCTTAAGGCTAAAACTGAAAGAGAGATAAGTATACCAGTTGTATTCGGAAATGTAGAGGGAGGAATGAAAGTAGGAGAAGGTATATTTAATGATGTAAACACTAAGCTTACAGAGTTTATTACAAAGAATAGCCCTAACAATGCGGAGATAAGAGAGAAAGGTATTTCTTTATTAGAAAAAAATGAAGAGTTTCAAGCCCAGCCAAAATCAGTTCAGAATGATTTAGTAAGTGGTTTTGATAGATCTTTACAAACAACTGCTAATAGAACGGTTCAAAAGAAAATAAGTTCTATTCGTAAAGAAATACGAACAAGAAAAGAAGGTGCTTCCAGTTTAGCAAAAAGTAAAGCAAGGTTAAAACAATTTATAAGAACTCAACTTCCTGTTTCAAAAAAATATTCTAAGTCAGATATATTAAAGCTAACGAATCTAATAGCTAACGCTTCTGAAAAAACTTTTTTAGCAGACGCAGAAAAAGCTTTGCAAGTTGTAGAAAAGCAAAGAGGTGTTTTAAAAAAATCATTATTTAAAGATATTTTAAATTTAGTAAACAAGAAGGCTTCTAAAAAAACTACAGATAGTGGTAAGGTTAGAAGTAAAGGTTTAGATGCTGCTGGTCAGCAATTTTTTAGATCAGTCAAAACTATACTTACTGCCGCTATTAAAGGAGATGTTGATGTGTTGGCTTCTATAACTGAAAAGTTAAGAGCGGACAACGTGGAGATAGGTGGGACTGTTATAAATGTAAACGATGCTTTGACTAAAGAATTAAACGGAGAGCAGTTAACTGTAAAAGAACAAATGTTATTGGAGCAAATTTATGCTTTAGATACTTTTGGAAATATATCTAATATGAGTTTGGAAGATGTTCAGTCTTTATATGATGGTTTTAAAGATGTCAGAGCAGAGTCAATTAAAAGATTAGCAGTTAAAAGATTAGCAAGAGCAGAAAATCAAAACAAATTAAATGAAGAGTCTTCAGCTCAAATTAAAGAGAACTATCCCTTCTTATATAATCCAGACGGAACATTAAAAGATAAGAATGATTTAGATAGAGATGCCAGTAGTACTTGGAATGATTTTCAAAAACTAAAAATATGGAAAGGACTACAGACTTTTGTAGACAGATATCCATTTACAACTGGTTTAGGTATATCAGACTTCTTTAGAAATAAAATTGCACACTTAGGTACTGTCACTAATATTATGGACAATGTAGCTAAGGGTAATAATTTCTTTAGAGAGAATGTTTATGATAAACTCAACCTGATGCACACTAAAGCTTTAGAAGGGGAAAGGGCTATTATAAAGTCTAACGATAAAGGGTTAGGAAAAATTGCCAATACTATAGAGGGAATAACTAAAGGTTATGCTGAGTGGAAAAGTAAAATACCAAGAGGGCAAAGAATTATTTATGGTAAATTTAAAGGAGGAGCGAGAGAGAGGTCTCACACTATAGATGAGATGATGCGTATTTATGCTTTAAGTAAAAATGATATACAAAAAGGAAAGTTAGAGAAGATGGGTTATGATGCGGAAGTGTTAGACCAGATCACCAGAGAGATAACTCCTTTGGCTACTGAGTTTATAGATAAGACTGTAGATTACTTAAGTAATGAATATTTTGAGGAAACAAACTCTACATACCGTCAAGTAAATGACGTAAACTTAGGCTTTGTAGCTAACTACTTTCCAACACAAAGTATATCTCCTTCTGTGGATGGTTTGATTACTGAGGGCGATTTTAATGGAGTGTTTAATGCTGAGTATGATTCTGCTTTTAAATCACGTATTGATAGAGAGTCTGATGTAAAAATAGAAAATTTATTATTTACAAATGTATTAGAGTCTCATATTAAAAGCATGGAAAGATACAAGTCTTATGCTGAGGGCACTAAAACTTTAAATAATATATTTAAAAGTGCAGATGTAAATACTTTAGCTCAAGAACTGGGTATAAGAGGATTGATGAAAAATATGGTTAACATGGCTGTTAACCCTAACTCAGGACTTAAATTATCTAACACTAAGTTAGATACCTTGCAGCGTAAATTTACTTCATTTGCACTGTCATTTAAGTTTATGCAGATACCTAAGCAGGCCACTTCATTTATTAATGCTTTTGAAGACTACAACTATAGAGGTGAGGGTAAGACAAGAATACCAGGGATGGACACCTTAGGCTTCATGATGGATATGGCTAAAATAATAGCAACACTACCTAAGCAGATTAAAAAAGCTCGTAATATTTCAGCTGATTTTTCTGCTCGTTTAGATCAAGGACTGGAGGGTGATGTGTATGGATTGGAAAGTGGTAGTAGAGTATTTAAACCATTAAGAGGAAGGTCTAAGGCGGCTAAATTTATACAAGCCCTTAAGACTGGAGCTGCTTCTCCTACTGTTATAGGAGATGTTATGGGGGTAATGGGATATATGGCTAACTACAATAGAAATATTGCAAATGGAATGTCTAAAGCTGAGGCACTACAGGCTTTTAATAACTATAATGCTACTCAGCAAAGTCGTAGAAGTACAGATAAAAACATGATGCAGCTTCAAGGAGATGGTTTAACAAGAGCGTTCACTATGTTTGGCAGCACATTGTTTCTGCAAATGAATAAAGTAATGTCCAGTACTGCTAACATAATGAGGTCTTTAAAAGAAGGAGACATAACGTCTAAACAAGGTCTTAAAAAGAAAGCAGGAGCTGTAAGAGCCAAAGACATAAGGGCTTTGAGTTTAAATTTTGCTCTTGCTAACATGTTGTTTATTGCTACAGCTAATATTTTTAAACTATCTGAAGGAGGGGAGGATGAAGAAGAGGCTATGGAAAAAATCAAAGAGGCCGCTATGGGCTTAACACTTCTTTATCAAGTTCCTTTAATAGGTGGTGGTGCTGAAGCAGTTGTTAATGCTATTAAGGGGAAAAGAAGTTATAACAATGATGTTGTTAACCCTTACACAAGTGTATTTAGAAAAATAAGCAAAGGATTTAAAAAAGAAAGTACTTTTGATGCGTTAAGACCAGTGGCTGAAATTGCATTAGGAGCACAATTTGATCCGTTTATTGGTTTATTTAATACTTTAGGCGTGGAGATAGATGATGCGAGTGAAGAAGAAAACTTATTCAGAATGTTAGGGGTAAGTCCTTCTTATCAGCCTAACTCCGTAAAAAGTGGTTCTAAGAGTAAAGAGGGTATGGGCCCAAGAGGTGGTAGTCCAAGAGGTGGGTCTAAAAGGAAGAAAGATTCTGGGGGTAGATTGAACCAGCCAAGATAGTAATTAAAAACTATAATAATATGAGAGGTTTTAATGAAGATAAATGTATGAGGCACAGTTATAACTTGTTGTTGGGTAAAAAAACTTTAGATGAATTGATATCTGAAACTGCTGAATTAGTTCTTATGTTTAATCCTAAGCAAAAGATCATCCCTATGGACTATGATTTGTACGATACTCTTATTGAATATTTTATTCAAACTGAAGAATACGAAAAGTGTGCTGAGCTTATGAAGGCGAAGGAGTCTCTTTAATTTCTTGATCTATTAGTTCTAATAGCTGAGTGGCAGTGTAGATAGGGAGTTTATCATTGTAGTTCTGATAGATTTGAGTAAAGTTTTTTTCCTCCCTATCCCACGTCCATAATGAGTTTGCTTTATTTTTAATGTTCTGCTTAAGAACCCACTTAATAGTTTTATATTTCGTGCTCATATTTTATTTGATCATTGCTATCTCTGTTTCTATTATACTGGTCTACGATAAAGTTTTTGTTATAATTTTTACGCTCTGCTTCCAGCTTGTAATAAAGAAAAGCTTGAAATCCGTTTAGATGTGAGTCGGTAGGAAAGAAATATTTCCATCCTTTAGACATTCCTTTTGCTATATAATAACAAAATGCTACCCCTATTTTCCCAGTGTTTTTTTTAAAATTAATTACAGCTGTGTGGTCTGATGTTGGTATAACTTCTTCTACCTCGAAGCTTTCTTTAGAAACATTACCTTCTCTGTCTGTCCGGGAAAATCTCTCTGCTATTACTTGGCTAAACTTATGCAGTTCTTTTGCTATTTGTTTATTCATTTTTTTTTCTTGTATGAGTCACTACTCTATGGCAATTAGCACATCTGATTTCACACTTATCTATTTCTTTTTTTATTGTTTCTATGCTATAAGAATTTCTAACCATATTTGAAATACACATTATTTTTTTTCCTCTTACGTGATCAAAATCTAATACTAATGGATTGGTTTCTCCGCAGTCTATACATTTAGATATGCTTTTAATTGCATCAATATATTCTTTAGCTTTTCTTCTTTGACTTTTATTTCTTAAATAAGATCTTTTTTTTATCTTTTTTTTATTAGCCTCATAATGACGTTTAGATGCAGCAGCCTGATCTTTTTTATCTTTATAAGCCATCTCTTTATTAGCGAGGCCAAATAACTATTATACTACACTTCATCAGACATGGAAATTATTAAATCGTTTAATTCTTTTATTAAATTTTGAGCTTTAACTTTAGCCTCTTCATAATTCCTGTCCATTAAATCTTCATATAAATTATCTCCAAAGTCATGAATAGAGCTACAAACATGTTTGATGTGTGTTATTTCTCTGGTATCCTCTGTTGCTACTCCTGGCATGGAAACTTAATCGTGTTTTTTATATTTTTTAACTCTTCTTGAACATCTATTAGGGACAAATTTAACATTTTATTTTGTTCTCGCAAATCATTTAGTTCTTTTTTTAATTGTAATGGCTTGAGTTCTACGTATTCATCAGCTTGACCTTTCCATGTAGCCAGTATAAGATGGTAGTCTCTTTTCATTTGAGGATACTGTAACAACATGTAGGGAAATTGTTTTAAAGCATTCATTACGGTAGCATGATTTTTTCTAAAACATAATCCTATTTTAGGGTAAGTCATTAAGCATTCGTCTCTTAATATTTTATAACATATTGCTCTGGCTTTTATAAACTCTTCTGTTCTGGTTGTAAGATGAATGTCTATATTGTAATGGGAGTTAACTATGTTTTTTATTGCTATTACTTTTTCTTCGTTCATTTAATTTTAAATTTAATAGGTCTAAGTACTCATCCATATCTATAAATTTTAAATCTGATAAGATAGGGTTTGAAGAATGGTCTTTTATTATTTCTACTGCAAAAGTAATAGGCTCATTATCATCACTTATCACCATGCCTTCCATTACTGTTGACACCAATAAGTTTGGGGTTACCTTGTACTCGTTTTCTTGTATATATTTTGCTATTTTAATACCAGTTCTAATATCTATATCCTGTAGTGTTTCTACAAAGTCTTCTTCAATATCAAATCCCGCCTCGGTATACTTCGGTTTTGCATCCATGTTTTTCTAATTCTTTTAGTCTATATTCTTGTAGCTTGGATAATTTACCTGTTGGTTTCTTTACTTCTGAAAATAATACATCGCAGTTAGGAGGGATCGCAAGGAGATCGGGGATACCATTCTTATTAGTCTTTATTAGCTTAAGAACATAGTATCCTTCCGACTCCAGTTGCTTAATCCTTTGCATTTGTATTTGCTGTTCAGTCACTGGACAAATTTATAAATTTTCTTCTAAAGTGAGTAAGCGTGTAATCCTTCTTTTTAACTACAGCTTTATAAATATCTTTTTCTATACCTCCTTTACTAAATATCCAGTATACATCATTCTTTAATCTATCTTTAGTTGTCATACGATCTCTTGATTGCCAATAAGATGTGGCACTAAAGTCAATATTATAGTACACCAACGCATTAGCTTTTCGCAAACTAATACCTTCTCTTCCACTTACAATTTGAAGTGCTATATTTTTATTAGTGGTATTAAAACAATCTAAGTCCGTACATATTTCATCTCCAAAAACTTCTTTAATAGCATTTAATTCTTCCTTAAACTTATAAAAGATACCTATCTTAAATCCTTTGAATGTTTTATTTATAAACTCAGCCTTACTTAAGTCCAGTACCATAGAGTTTCCGCTCTCAAATTTTATAGTTCCGCTACACATTTGATGAACCTTAGTCATTAGTTTTACTGAGGTATCCGCAAGTATTACTTCACTCTCTCCTTCTACAACTAAATCTTTTTTTAATTTATTAATTAAATTAATTGTTTCTGGTTTAATATCAACCTCTAAAATATGTTCAGTAGTTTCCACTATGAATCCAGCTTCTTTTTGGCTAAAGTTGATAGTATAAAGAGACATATCTTCTATTATTTTTTTACTTCCTTTAGAATAGTCGTTAATATAGAGTCCTCCTATTTTTTTTTGTGATACCTTAACATATTCTTTAGCAAATTTATAGAAGTTTTTATACTGACTAAAAGGGTTGTTGGGTATAAAGTATACTTGATGAAACATTTGAGAATACGACTCAGGAGTAGGAGTTCCGCTTAGTAACATAACATAAGGTTTTGATCTCGCTATAATGTTAGATACTTTTTTTGATCTACCGCTTGGTTTTGGAAATGCTCCCATACCATGAGCCTCATCACATATTACTACGTCCCATCCAGTCTGTTTTACTTTGTGTAATGATTCATAATTAATAACCTGTAACTCAAAGTCAGGATAAAGCAATTCATAATCATTTTCTATACTGGAAATAGCTTTCTTTTTAGTTATAAATAAAACTTTTTTTATATTTAGGTTTTCACATATACCTAAGCTTGTTAAGGTTTTACCAGTTCTAACTTCCATTGCTAAATAAAGAAACTTATTCTTTTTTATTATGACTAACCCATTAGATATGATGTCTTTTTGATAGTCTCTAAACTCTATCATATATCTATGGATGTTTGCTTTTCTTTCTTTATAAATTCAATCCATTTTCCTATCATATCTCTACCCTCTAAAGGATAGCACTCATATTTATACTGAGAAAAAGATGATAGCCATTTTCCAAATCTAACTCTGCTTACAGCCATTCTTGATTTAGGAGCATAATCAGGATATTCATTAGTAAAATCAAGATACAAATCATTTATTTTAATTCTATCTCCTGGAACTAACTTAGAGTTTGCACTTCCCCCTATTACTCCACACCACTCAATAAACTCGTGAGATGTTTCGGCAGAAAATTGTCTTGCTTTTAAGTTAACAAAATCACTTTTTAATAATCCTTTTTCTAAATATAGTTGCAGATTTTTTATCATATAATTATCAAATTGACACCAGTCATTATCATCCCACTCTCCAAACATAAGTTTACTAAACTCTACAAGAGGTGTAAACTCTTTGGTATAAAATTGACTTAATTCTAATTCCCATTTTCTTCTTTCAAAAGAAGATCCTTTTCCTTTTATTGCGTAGTTAGTAGTTATAGCTACTTTAGGAGATTTGCTAAATGGTATTTTTATTGCATCTTTATTCTTCTTTTCAAGAGTTAATCCTTCAGTTACCACACTAAATAATCTTTCAAAGTCAAAGTGTTTCTTAACATCATCAAAACAAAGTATTTGAGTATCAGCAGAAACTAATTGATAAGCAAATGATTTTTCAAAGTTAAATGATTTACCATCTATAACAACTAACTTTTTCATGTGAGATAATCCGGTCATAAACAATCCTTTTCCAGTACCACCTTCAGGGTTGTCTGATATAACCTCATCATTAAGTATGGTGGCTGGGCAGTAAGATAAATTTTTCCATCCATGTAGTAAATAACCTATAGTAGATTCCATTGATTTGGTTCTTTTTTCAGTACCCCCACTAATATTATTGATAAAAGTTTTATAATCACAATCAGTAATTTCACATATATCAAACACTCTGTTTATTACATGATCCTTCCAAACATAACCTCCTAAGTCTAAGTAATCAATAGGTATAACCTCATCTTTAGTTATTTTAACTGCACAATTTTTGTAGTATAAATAAGCAGTGCTTTTATTGTCGGCAATAAAATAAACATTAATAGAAGATAATAAAGTTAAGAACTCCTCTCTAAAATATCTAACTTGATCTGCAAAGTAATTATAAACTGATATATCATCTATATCTAACAAGTAATTTAAGATAAAATCTTTAATTTCTTTTTCTGAAGTATGGTCTATCAGGTTGTTAGTTACTTTAACAAATACGTAGTTCTTACTTCCTTCAGGGTTAAACTTGTAAAAACCATTATCTTCTAAAAACTTTTTAAAAGATATATGTACAATCTTTACTACTCCCTTTTCTGATTTGCTCCAAAACTTTTGTTTATCCTGTTCTTCCTCCAGCCTCCTAATAACATTATCTATAACGCTGTCCTCTACTTCAGAGCTATCTTCTATATGAGATTTTATTTCCCCTTTAGACACGCCCTTTCTTAATTTAGACTTAACCTCATTTACTCTTTCTTCATCTTCATAATATTTAGTTCCAAAATTCTGGACTTGTTTATATGCTGAACTAATCGTTCTTTTAATTTCATTTTGAGAAAAGTCTTTACTTACAAAATTATTCATTATGTATTCAGCTAAAGTTCTATTAACTCCAAAATCATTAAACGCTGAAGCCAGTATATATACATTATTATTTCTCTCTCCACTATTTAATCCATACTTCCTTTCCCACCACTTCATTAGTATATCTACTATTTTATTTTCATCAGTTATAGGTATAGTTTGTATGTCTTTGTGTTTTACTACCTCTTGATATTCTTGCTCTATAATTTGATTAAAAATACTGGATTGTTCATTAATATGAATTAAAGGATCATAGCTTTCATAACATACTCTTGATATATTTTTACAAGATATATCAAAGTAATCACTATCATAATGATGTTGTAATGAATTAAAAAATTGCTTATGAGTTTCCGCCTCAGCTGGTATCTTTACTAATACTTTTAATCCTAATCCGCTGGGTGAAATGAAACATGAATATGTGTATCTATCTTTTGTTATATTTTCTTTTTCTTCCAGTAATTCTTTTTCAGATGGAAAGTTGTCAAAATCCAAACATATAAGACCACTATGCTCAGTGATAGATGCATCATTTCTTTTTGTAAATTTACCACTAAAACATACTGCTGGTAATGATTGCTTTAATTTATTTCTTATTTCTTTGTCTTTCTCTCCCCTTATTGATTTTACTATGTCTTTGGATGCTCCTACTTGAATTCTTTCTAATATCCTTGATACATCTCTATAAAAAGGTTGAGAAGTATCTTTAATGTCTTTAAATATGGTTATTTCCATTGTTTATGTTGATTTTATGTTGATTTTATGTCAGTTTTATTTTTACTTTTTATCTAATTACTTCTTATATTCTTTTTATTTATGTTAATATGTTAATAATATATATATATAAAATAATAAAAGAATATGTATATATTAATATGTTACTAATAGTCTGTTTATAAACCTTAAACTTAACATGTCAACATATATTAATGCAAAAGAAAAGGGGCGAGAAGCCCCTCTTCATTGCGTTAAACTTAATTTAGAAAGGTAGATCCTCTTCTTTTGGAGTTTCTTTCTTAGGTTCAGGCTTATAGGTGTCTACTGCTAAGTAATGTGTTTTACCATACTCATCAGCACCATCTTTTTTAGCCGATACATTTAGCTTGATATACTTTTTCCCGTTGTATTCAAACATGTGTTCTTGAGGTAAGTCTGTTAAACATACGCTACATGAGATTAAGTTCCCATCAAACTTGGAAACTCCGTTTCCTACATAGATTTTTTCTTCTGCCATGATTTAATTTTTATAAATTATTTTTTCCAACTGATTCATTGTAGCCTCCATGAGATTATCCCTTTCGGCTTGAGTATTGAGGTCGGTTGGAATTTGCAACCACACTACTCTTTCTTTTTTATTAAAGTATTTCTTTAATGATGTAATTTTCAATATCTTCTTTAGCATCTTTACTATAAAATTTGTTATACACTTCTATTGCTTTTTCTACTTTTTCCTTACCATTAGATAAGAATGTTTGTGAGGGATGATATATTCCTAACTCCAATGTACTTTTATCTACTACATAAAATGCAACTGGCTTATCAAAGAATTGTTGATATAAGTACGCTTGACTATCATAGTTATATTTTCTTGCACTATATTTAAAGTCTTTAATATTTCCTGTTGTTTTAAGATCTATAATAAAATCTTTGGCAACAATATCAGCTTTACCTTTCCACATCATACCCATAACCTCATGTATTGCTGGTACTTCAAACTTATTATCAGTATCATATATGTCCTCAAAAAACTCTAAATTATTTTTCATAACGCTTATAGCCTTATCAATTTCTATTTTCTCTTTTGACAACATCATAAGTGGGCGTTTATAGTGTAATAATTCCTCTTTGTATTTTTTTGTATTTCTACTGGAGGCATCTATAACCCAAAACTCTACATTATCTATTTTCTCTGGCTCTAACATTGCAGTGTGAAAATATCTCCCAACTAACATTGGTTTTGTAAAGTCTTTAGGTTTTCTAAAACTTTTAGGATCATTCAATAGGTTTATAATATCAGAGTTAGATAAGAAGTTTCTTCCAAACTCTCCATAATAATGATCATCATCTTTTAATTTTTCTAAATCAGTCATATCTATTTAATGTGTTTAGATATTTCCTTTTTTACCAGTGGCTTAATTTTGTATTTAACCTCTAAGTTTTTTACAATTTTAGGTAATCCAAGATCTTTATTGTCCGCTACATATTTCAATACCTTAGTAAAGTTTTCATCTCCTATATTTAACTCAACATGAGTAGGCTTACTTGGTACTGGAGTTTTACTTACCGGTGTTGATGTATGCACTACTAATGATGTATCTTCCCCTATCCATAAACTTAAACCTAATCCATGCATAGCTATTGCCTTAGCAGTAGATCTTTGTATTGCAGTATTTACATCCATTGAGGAAACTTTTTCAATAGAAATAGAATTATTTCTATAATCCATTACTGGCAAATAATCTATATGTTCCATATCACTAATAGTTATACCTACTTTTACATAAGCAGTTTTACCATCAGTAAAAAAGTTTAATCCAGTATGTTCACTTTCATATACTTTTCTTTGTGCATTAGGATATTCGTTTTTAATCATACTCCAAGCAGTTGCCCAAGATAGATAGCTAAATTTCCCTTTCTTTTCAGTTTTATCCTTTACAGATATGGATGATAAATCCTTAAAGATGTTCTTCTTTTTTTCCATTTGATTTAATTTTATTTAATTTAAGTTGTTGTTGTGAATACTTTATTAGTAGCTTATCTCTACTATTTTTTAATTTTTGTATATGCTTATCGTTTTTTCTTGAGTTTACTTCCATCCTCATTTTATACTCTACAAGATCCAGTTTTCTTTTGCAATTATACATAGATAGCAGAATACATCCTCTTACCCATCCATTAATGTAAAATAGTTCATACTCTTCCTCACTACATTCTGAGAAATAATCTCCAGATTTATTGCAATTTAATATCTCTATTTTAGATGGGAATTTTTGGAGTTTAGCACCTCTATTTATTATACTAAATCCATTTGTAAGTTTATTTTTAATTGCCCCCTGATCCTCTAAAGATTGTGTGTAAATTTCTTCTAAACTATACACCTTGTATGTCAGAAATAAGTTTTTTAAAATCCTTATCCGTATCTATAAGTGCTTTCGCTTTTTTATATCCATGTATAATTGTAGAATGACAAACGCTATACCCTTGTTCTTCCATAAACCTTTGTATATATGAAATTCTAATAGGGCGTTCCATACATAAATAGTAAAGCATTTGTCTTGCATCTACTATTTCTCTCTTCTTTGTTCTATCAAACATTTGATCTAATGTTAGATGAAACTGGGTGGCAATAGCATTGGCATATTGCTCAAATATATCTTTTTTCATATTTAATTTAATTTAGGTCGCTAAGATAATACTTTAGTATTACTTTACCAAATTATGTTTAACTTATTTTTATTTCTTTTTTTACCCATTTTGGGGATTTATTCCCCATTTTGGGAATTATGTATAGAATAATCAATTTTTTTCCACGCATCTTTTTTAATCTGAACTCTATATAATATAAGATATCCAATTAAGTCAAGCATTGTATCCTCTGTTTGATCGTTAATTCCCACTTGCTTGATTCTGCTTAGCTTATCATCTATCCTCGCCAGTATTCCTTCCTTAGCAGATAGTTTTGAAAATATCTGTGGAGGATCATTTGCAGTATCTCCGTATGCTTTGTTCTTTTCCAGTAATAAATCTATTACCTCTTTACCTATTTGTTTTATTAAGTAGTCTGTTTTCATATTATTTTGTATATATTATAACCATTTCTATCTCGCACTCTTCATTAGTGCATTTATGATTTGAAACTATGCCATTACCCTCTTCTCCATAATCCTCAGCATCATGTTCGCCACCCCATAATAATTCTTTTTCACATTTTGGACATTTCATATTATTATATTTTTTTAGGTATTTGTAATATCAAAGCTATGTATAAATTTTTATACTCATCATACATCTCATTATAGAAATCTTCCGCCTCTTCAGTAAAACCCCCATCTCCATCTATATAAGCAAAGCCTCCAAAATTTATTTCAGTTATTTGAGTAGCAAGTTCATCTATAAACTCCATCTCGTTTGGTTTCATATTCATTTTATTTAATCTATTAAGTTAATTTCACTAATTTGTTCTACATACTCATAAGGATCTCCTATCTCAGAATGTATTTCTCCATCTTCTCCTAATCCTATACAAAATACTCCTGATGGAATTATACCTCTATCATTATTTACTTTCTCTAACCAATCAACAATCTCTTTACACCAATCATCTGACTCGTACCATTTAATATAATCAAATGTATAAAACTTCGTTGTATCTTCTACTATTTTTAGATAATCTCCATCCGGTTTATCTACTGGAAACTTGTGTTTCCTTAGTATGTTATCAAACTCATCTGATAATTCGCCATTTTTTACTCCAATAATTACTTTACTTCTGTATCCCATTTTATTTAATTTAAGTTTATACTGACTACTCCTAAGAGTAGTTTCGACTATTAAAGTCTCATCAGAGTATATTTATAAGTGTCCTCCATATCCATCGGGACATTGAAATCTCCATTCACTATCGCTTTCAGACTCATTCATTCCATCATAATCATATACCCCACTTCCAAACTCATATTCTGACTTTTCAAACTTTGCATCCATTTTCGCACCCCATAACGACTCGTGATCATTTATCCAATCCATCATGTCATCTTCTTTAATGTTATTAGGTACTTTAATTTCTATTTCAGTAAACTTGTGGTATACTGATCGTTGTTGTATTTTTACTTTCATAATTATTTTATTTATTTTCTACACTACACATTACAACTACACTATCATCTAATTTAGATAGTTCGTTTTCAAATTCTTCTGCCATCATTTCAAAGTCATAAGTTATACTACCATCTTCATTTCTTATGTAAGATGTTGTTAATACAATTTGGTTTACTGCAATTTCTCTTTCCATTTTTTTGTTTTTATTTAATTGATAATCGTGGATATACTTTATCCATTTATTGTATGTTAGTTTTCTATTCATCTCTCGTGTCTTCTAAGTGGTTTTCTCTTTGTATAGCTATATATTCGTATTCCTCAATATCTTCACAATACTCATTACATTCACTGCATAGTAATTTATCCTCATCATACATTTCACTATACACTTCCTCATATTCTGATCCACAACACTTGCTTACCATCTCAGTATAGTCGGGTGTTGCTAATTTCCAGTTATCATAATTCATTACGCTATTTCTAATTGATTAGTATCTCTTAATTCATCTTTTGCACTTTCTAATGTTTTTCCTAAAAATTCGTTAGAGTAGTCTAAATAATATCCTACTCCATCATCAAAATTAGGGTGCTTGTCAATTAGTTTTGTAATAGTATAGGTATAATTATCTTTAGTATTTATCTCTTCTATTTCCTCCCAAGATGGCTCATCATAATCACATCTATTTATCTCTTCCCCATCTTCAAAATCTCTTTCTCCTCCCCATCCAGTCTCTTCTTCAAACCAATAATGGAATGATGGAAAGTCTTTAGCAAACATTTCTATTATATCATCTCCAATAGTACTCCAAGCTGATGTAAATTTTATTACATCATCATCTATTTCAAAATCATAATCTCCCCATTTTGTATTCCAATTAGTTAAAGCCCATTCATACCAGTTATTTGATCCCCACAATTTAATATAGTGTTCGGACATTTTTTTAGTTAGATACTTACTTCTCATAACATCTTTAGTAGCTTGTTTATTTTTTAATTCTTGCTCCTTATGTTCTTCTTCAGTTATTATTACCATAGGGCTTGAGGTGTTTTCCATTGCTACCGGCATAGGCTTATAGTATCTGCAAATCCCCCCTACTTTTTCTATTTGCTTTAATATACTTTTTTGTTTTCCAGTGGTATCAGATAATGATATCCCACAATATACGTGATTAGGCATAATTTAATTTAATTTTAGTTATTATTTATTTGATTTAGTGTATATCATCTCATCTAACCATCTCATATACATAAAGTCTTGTTTATTTAATGGCTTTCTTAATTCTATCTTTAAGCATTCTATATAAAAGTTAGTGTCTTTTTTCATATCTATTTAATTTTATTAATTTCTATTTTAAACTCCTTTTGGTAAATATACTTTGCAATTAGGTTCTAATGGTATATGGTTTTCATCTAATTCGGTTATTATACTGGTAAATAGTGTTATACTCTCATCACTATCATCCCACACCTCAATGTTATTGAAGATAATATCAAAATCCTCATCTTCTCCATTGGTTCTATTTCCTAATAAATGTATATACTTATTTGGGTTTTCTATTTTTTTCAGTTCTGCAATTAAATCTTTTACTATCATATCTATTTATTTTTTTTAGGTTTTACAAAATAAGTTTCAATCCATTCTTTACTTTGCTTTAAATTTTTTTCTTTTTCAGTATACCCACTATATTTAAAGTAGGTATCTAAATCTATAAGGTTTTCTAAGTAAAGTTTATCTATCAATCTCCTATCATCTATTGTCTTTATTATATTTAATATATCTTCTTTCATATCTATTTATTTTTTTTACTGGTATCAAATCCAAGATCTTTTTGTAATTCTAAAGTTCTCTTTTCTAAGTATTCTATATATTCCATAAACACTTTTACATAATACTTTTTATCAGTTGTTAGTTCCTCAAGAAATCCACTATTAAAATAGTTAAATCCATCATCTACTTTGTCTATTAATTTATCTTTCATATTATTTAATTTAATTTTTCAAATTCTTTTATTAAGATATTTTCTTCATTATCTGATAACCTCATTAATCCCATTGTATATAAATTTTTTAATTCAAGGAGAGTAGGAGTATATCCAAACTGCTTAACATATCTTTTTACTATTGCTTTCATATTATTTTATTTTAATTGTATAAAATTCTCCAGTAGGGCTATCGTGGTGGGATATTCTTACTTTATATTCCCTATCTTTTACTTTTTCTATTTTATAAGTTAAATCACATTCAGGAGCAATTTTATAAAACATATCTTCTCCTCTTCTTAATGTAAATTGTTTATGTCCGGTTCTATTTCTCCATCCCATATTTCTACCCTCAACAAATACTTCTTCATCTACATATTCCATAAATTCATCATTTAAATCGTATAAGAATTGTTCTTTGTGTATTTCAAATACATGTATATCATTATAAAAATGATCCTCAATTTCATCTTTTGTTATTGTTAAAGGGTCTCTATCCTCATCATTTAAGATACTTACTGCAAATTCTTGCTTATCTTTTTGAAAGAATTCAATCTCATCCATTAAGAATTGACCCTCATCATATTGTGTTCTCCAGTTTTCCATAATTTTGTTTATTTAATTTAATTTAATTTAGGGTGCTAAAATAAGTAATACTTTTTAATTACACAAGTATTACTGGTTATTTATTTTTTATTACTTTTACATACTTGTTAAGCATTTAGGACAAAAGGCGTGTAAATCAGTATATTCTATATCTTTTTTACAATTCCAACATTGCTCCTTATGTATAATTGTTGTACCCTCAAGATCTTTTTTTGCTATCTCTAAATACATTTTATCAATATCATCAATTCCTATATTTATAAATTCATTAATATGGTTTTGGTATACATTCAGTATTCTTACTAAATCTTTCTTTTTAAAGTCTATCATCTTATTTAATTTTTATGTTTATCTCAAAATTATCATCTATATCTAATCCAAATACACTATTTATTTCATCTTGTATTAAATCTTGTACTTCAAAATTATGCTCATATTCAGATAATAACTTTAAATCTATTAATTTATCTATGCATCTTATTGCAATATCTCTTGTATCATCATAGGTTATCCTCATCTTATTTAATTTTATAGTATTCAATAAGTAAAGAGTCGTTCTTCACTTGGTATTCGTTATACAATTTATTCATCTCATAATCAATTTTACTTCTTTGGTGTAATTGCTCATCAGATAGTTTATTCATCATTCCACAACTGGATAAACAAATTAATATCAGTATGCTGAAAATTATTTCAGCTACATTATTTTCTATTTTATCTTTCATAATTAAAGTATTTTATTGCTTCCGTTAAATTTAAGTAGTATGTTTCCCATCCATCAACAAAACAATTTACTTCCCATTCATTCTCATTCAATCTTATTACTTCCTTTGTAGACAATAGCATCCTAACATTTTTATGCTCTCCCATTGTCATACTTAGTAATCTATTTTTTATTTGTTCTTCTTTCATAATTATTTCTTTAGATCTTTTTTTCCCTCTATAAATTCTTTTAATATCATCCATTCACTAACTTTTAAATCATCTGTTAGTAGTTGCCCTATTGAAGTGGCAAAATCATAACTTATACTTTCATTTGTATTCATTATTTCTCTCCTTAATTTTGGAAAGTGTTCCGACATTATCTCAAAATCTCCATATTCAATATCTTGCTCATCTTTCATCTTTACCCTTAAATTTCTTTTTAAGTGGTTTATTTTTTCTGAAATTTCTCTTGCTTTTTGCATAATATATTTATTTATTTATTTGTATTAGACTGGAAATTCTTCCAGTTTCGCATATTAAATGCTCATCAGTAATACTATTCTAAAGCCAATATAAGGTCGTTTCTAAATAGTCAGGAATGCACCAGTCGTTCGCATCCTCCTCGCTGATTTGTCCGGCTTTTTGGTAGTCATCCATCAAATTATTATATTCTTCTCTTCTTGCCGGTCGGTCTGGTATTCCATCTTGTTCGTATTGTTGTGCGATTAGTGGCAAAATCTCCATTTTAAAATAATTGTTAAATTCTTTTTGTTTCATTTTCTTTGGTTTTGTGGGGGGATTTCTCCCCCCTATTAATATTAATTTATTTTTTTAGTCGTTGTATTTTTGCTGAAGTTTTATGATATGTAAAGCCATAAAATTCCAGTAGTTTTTAAGTACTGCATCTTCCCAACTTTTTTTAGTCTCCCCCTCTATCTCTTGCAAATCTTTTGCGAGTGCTAAAATATCTACATTATAAAAAGGGATATCTATACAAGATGGTAAACCGGACAACCATTCCCCGACTCTTTCCTGATAATTTGGCGTTCTTCTTCTTAAGTTCTCGCAGTCGTACTCCTTAAAAAAGCAGTCTAAAACGAATTGAAATTTTTGTTTTGAGGTCTTTACGTTTACGTTGTAGCCCTCTCCAGTAATTGCATCAGTTAAAAATGTTTCCATATTTAATAGATATTTTTTTGTGTTTGTTCTTAACATTTTTTTGTGTATTAAATTATTATTATTTGTTTATTTCTTGGGCAAAGATAGTTTAATTCTTTTTAATAATCCTAATAAAAAACAAAGTATTTTTGTCCCAATATGAAATTAATTTGTAAGTCGTTGTTATTCAGTAGGTTACAGAGGTAAATTTTTTGTGTTTTCTTGGTGTTTTGTTTATGTTTTGGGGGGTTCGTGGGGGTGTTAAGGTGAACCTCTTCACCTCTTAATGATCTTTTTTAGTTCTTTAAGTGGGGGAAGGGGTGCGAGTATTGGGGGAAGGTGTCAAGATCCGGAGACAATAACAACGAACAACGAACGAGAGCAGGGGGGCAGGGGGGCGACTGGTAGAGAGTAAGGGGGCGACCAGTAAAAACGGCAAAAATTCCCCATAAAAAAAATAAAAACGAGAGGGGGGGGGTAAGATTTTGTTTTCGTTTCCTGAGAGGGATGCCGAGCGTATGACCGAGGGGAACCCTCAACCCCCAGACATCTAAAAAAATTTTATATCTTTGTAAAAAATAAAACAATGAAAACAAAAAAACCATCCATGACAAAATTAGCTGTAAAGGGAGCAAAGAACGCAGCAAAAAATGTTAGAAAAGTTACTAAAATTCAAAAGCTAAATAAAAAAGCAACGACAAACAACAAGACTGGTAAAGTTACTATTGGTAAGACTCCAATAAAACGAATGACAACTATTAAAAAGAAAAAATATTAATTATGAAAAAAATGATAAACCCTTTTGAAAAGCCTTCTGGAGCTTCTGACTATGTTGACGGACTTTATGTGAAGGATGGTAGATTAAGAAATGACCGGAGAGACGGAGAGACTGGTATAGCTCAAATGTCTCGTATGAAGACTGCTGCTGATCGTCAGAAAAAAATAAATGAGATCGCTGATGGTATTGAAAGAGCAGAAGATAATAAAAGATTTAGAAATTTAGATTTTTAAAAGACATCCCATTGATGTTCTGTTGTGAGAAAAAGGAGGTAAGACATTCAGTCTGCCTCTTTTTTTATATCTATATGTTAATCTTCAACATATTTATGTTATCTTTTTTTTAACTCAACATTTTATAACTTACTGATTTATAATCTATTATATTAAAATATGTTAATATGTTAACTTTAACTCTATTTTTATTAATAAATAAATAATAATAATAAGAGAATATATATATATATAAATACAAATTTAAAAATAAACATACTGACATATATTATCTATATATATTTTATTATCTTTGCATCAAATTAAATTTAATTAAATCACAACAACATGCAAGATCAAGGGTACATTCCAAAAGACCTGTCATTTGATGACGAGGCAAGAGAAAAGCTAATATCGGGAATCTCTAAAATTTCAAAAGCAGTTAAGAGTACTCTGGGCCCAAGGGGCAACACAGTTATTATAGAGTCGACTGAACACTTACAAGGATTAACAATAACTAAGGACGGTGTTACTGTAGCTAAGTCTATTCATCTTGATGATCCTATAGAGAATCTTGCTGTTAGAATGTTAAAGCAAGCTTCTGAGAAAACCGCTAACGTAGCGGGCGATGGAACAACAACAGCTATTGTGCTTACTGAGGCTTTAGTAAAGGCTGGTCAAAAGTGGATACAGCCACATCACAATATATTTGATATTATAAATGGGATACGATATGACTCTGATGTTATTTTAAAGAACATTAAAGAAAGATCTGTTGAGGTTACTGATGATATGTTGGATAGCATTGCTTCTATATCTGCTAATAATGACAATGACTTAGGTAAAATTATAGCTGAGGCATATAAGAAAGTAGGTAAAGATGGTATAGTTACGGTTGAGAGATCTCAAACTGACCAAACTTATTCTGAGGTTACTAATGGTATAAAGATTGATAGAGGATATACCTCTCCAATGTTTATTAATGACCAAAGAAAAGATGAGTGTATTATGGAGAATGTTAAAGTATTAGTATGTGATACTGAGATTAACAACATACTTCAAATTGAGAATATACTTAAACCGATTATTAATGCTGGAGAAAAACTTTTAATTATAGGGAATTGTTCTGGCAATGTAATAAATACATTGGCTGCTAACGTACAGCGTAATGGATTAAAGTTCTGTAATATTTTACCTCCTTCATTTGGTTATAAAACTCACGAGCTTATGCAAGATATTTCGTTTGCAACTGGAGCTAAATACTTTTCTGAGAAAACTGGGGATGACTTATCTATTATAACTATGGCTGACTTAGGTCATGCTGATAAAATAATGGTAGGCAAATCATCTACTGTTATTGTTAAAGGTGGAAATATTAGCGAAGAAACTAAAGCAAGAGTAGAAGAGCTTAAAGAGCAGCAAAAAAGTTTAAAGGCTAAACATGAGCGTGACTTTATTAATGAGCGTATAGCGTCTTTAGTTGGAGGGATAGCTTGTATATATGTAGGGGCTAATTCTGATATAGAGCAAAAAGAAAAATTCGACAGAGTCGATGACTCTGTCTGTGCAGTGCGTTCCGCACTACAGGAAGGGATAGTTCCTGGTGGAGGATTGTTATTATATGATTTTGCAAGACACTTTGGATGCAGTTGTGAAGATAACGCTCACGAGATGATAGACGAGGATATAGCCGGAGAGATGATGTTAAGAGAGGCTTTAAGAGCACCGCTACAGCAAATACTTGCTAATGCTGGTCTGGATGAAAAAGAAATCATGTCAGAGATATATACGCCAGAGATGTTGGGTACAGCAGACGAAGAGCCTGAGCAACCAATAAATAATAGGGGTTATGATGTAGTTGGAAAAGAATATGGAGATATGTTTGAGATGGGTATAGTAGATCCTGCTAAAGTAACTAAAGAAGCATTGTTAAATGCTATTAGTGTTGCTACGACTATACTTACTACTAATGCTATTGTAACGCATAAAAGAGCGTGAAACGGTTCTTAAGATGGTTATTTAAAACAGAAGAGCCTAATAAAAAACTTTTAGAAAACATAAAACAATATGAAACCAATAGGAAAATACATCGTAATAAATAAAATAAACGAAGAGTTAAAGACAGAGTCTGGACTTTTACTATCAGCTCAAGACGCTTCAGACTTTAGATATCGTAAAGGAGAAGTTGTAAAGGCTGGTACAGATGTTAATGTTATTAACGAAGGTGATCTTATTTATTATGATAAGTCAGCAGGACACGAAATGTTAATTGAAGATAATCCTTATACGGTTATTACTGAGAGAGATGTCGTTGTTGTTTTATAAACTGATTCATTTCTATAATCATATTTCTATAAACCTTATCTGTATAAGAAGCATCGTATCTAAATAAAGGGTTAGTCTTAGGGCTTTCTCCTATCTCTTCTCCATTTAACTTTTTATATATAGTGTTTATCATACGCTTACCTTTATAAGAAAGCTCGTACAAAGCAGCCTCTCCATTTTCTTTTTTACGCCATATATGAATCCATTCTTGATTTAAAAGTCTGTAAAATCTGGGTTCGTCCCAAGACATACATTCTTCAAATTCTTTAAACTTTGTTTTATTAAATAGTTGCTCACTATAAAGGAATAAAAGCATCTCTATATCGGGAGTTCCGACTTTGTATTTGGCTTTAGCCCAATACCTTATCACCCTCCAGTACTTCATGTAGTCATGAGAGGGTTGAACCCTGTCGTAGTTTTTTCTTACTATATTTGACATTCAATTAAATTTGTATCTTTGCAAGAACAAAACTAATAAAATTATGCCAACTGTAACTCTGCCTAACGGTAAAAAAAGAACATTCGCTTACAATGCGGTAGGAAAAGCTCAAGCATCTTCTTACGCTAATATGAATGGAGGGAAACTAAAAATGAACCCTAATTATGGAGATGAAAAATCAACCGAGACTGGAACTAAAATGAAAGTAGAAAAGAAACAAAAGATTGATTTCGATACTACTGATAAAAATAAGGGGCCTAAAGGTCCATCAGCAGAACTTCAAAAAGCACAAATGGTTGGCTCATTAGGTAGTATGGTGGGACAGGCAATAGGTGCTTTAGGGGGAAAAAAATAATAATTATGGCAAAGAAAACAAAAACATTAGGGGTATCAGTTAAACTTTCTGACAAGACTAAGGATGCGATTAACAAATTTAATGCAATAAAAGCAAGCAATAAAGTCAATAAAGATTTAAATATTTCTACGAAAAAAGGAACTCCTAATAATGAGCCCGGGGGAGATGATACAAAGAAGAATAGTCCTGGAGGAAATAAAAAAAGAGTTAAAGCAAACACTCCTCCTTCTGTTGATATGGAGAGATACCAGAAAAAACAAGGAAGGAAAGCAAGAATAAATAAAAGAAAGCTCAAGAAAGACATTAAAGAAGATAAGAAGTTTATTAAAAAACTAAGTAAAAATTCAAGTAAAACAGCTAAGACTGCAGCTATTGTTGAAAAAAGAAACGAAAGAACAAAAAAGAGAGGAGAGAAGACTGCAGCCAGAATGGAGAAAAAGGCTCAAAAAAATACTGGCAAGTTATTTAAGTTAAAAGAAAGAATTAAAAATGCTTCCCCTGAAGACAAGGAAAAATTAAAAAATACTTTAAAAAATCTAACTACCAAAGGAGCGAACATACAGGAAAAAGCAAAAAAGAAAGCGAAGCTTGTTGACACAAAAATAGAATACAGATCAACAAGAGCTAAAAGCAGAGCGGAAAAGAGAGCCTCAGGAACACAGTCAAGATATGACAAAGGAAATGCTCGAAGAAAGAAAAACAGACAAAAAGCTTTAGATAGACAAAACTCTGAAGCTGGAGGAATTCGAATTGGAAAAGAATGGAATTAGATAAATAAATATTATTATCTTTGTAAATAAATAAACAAATAAATTATTATGTACGGAAAATCAAAAAAACAAGGTTACAACTCAAGACTTGATGAGTCATTGGGAGCTAAGAACGGAAAGAAATCTCAATCTATGAAATCAAGAAGAGACGAATCTAAAGCAATGTCTAAAAAAGATTACGGTCATGCGTATGGTGGAGATCACAATATGTCTTACGAATGTATCAACAACGTAAAGAAAAAGATCGGATCTGCAATACGTAAGTAATGGCTGGTAGAACTAAAAAGAAAAAATTTCCAGCGATTAAAAAATCAAACGAAGGAGATTTTACCAAGTGGGCAATGAATAACGGATTCAAAGATGCGTGTAGTGGAGCCTCTGCTGTAATGAAGAATACTAAAGAGTATTCTCCTAAAGTGGTAAAGATGGCTAACTACGCTAACAACTTTGGATGTAAAGCAAAATAAAATGATTAAAGCAATTAAATGTAAGTGGAATTGGTTATTAAGTATGTTATTATTTAGTGCAGAAGAATGCCCTTATAAAACATGTACTTGTAAAAAATAATTATGAAAAGAACTCCAGTAAGTCAAATTAAATCAAGAGGATTCGGAGATAGTATAGAAAAATTTACTAAATCAACAGGAATAAAAAAAGTAGTTGATACTGTAGCTAAGGCAACAGGAAAGGACTGCGGATGTGGAAAACGAAGAGACGCTTTAAATAGAGCGTTTCCTTATAATAAATAAAAAAAAATGGCATATCAAAAACTACAAGTAAGTCTTAGCTTACCAATAATACCAAGTGACTCTGTTAGAATACCTAATCCAGATACATTAGTAACTTCAAACACAGACGGAAACGGGGCAGTTTCAGGAACTTTTTCTTCAGCTGCATCTACTTTTATAACAGATAGAGTTATACCAGGGGCAATCATATACGCTACAACTAAAGCTTATGAAGTTTTATCTGTAGATAGTGAAACATCTTTAACCGTAACTGTTGCTGATGGAGCTTTACCAGCAGGAGCTACAGTGTTTCAAATATATAATGAGGCTACTCCTGGTTGCATTTTATTTGTAGGAATTGCGGGTAATGTTTCTATGCAGTTAGCCCAGCAAAACGGACAGCAAAAAATTGAGTACTTATTTAAAAATATAGCAGACGCATCTTTTTTACCTACTCAAGTAGTAAGAGTTGGTAGTGGCCTTGGTACAGGTGCAGGAGGTCAAGCAACAACTACAGCTGAGAACATTATAGGACTCTGGTAATATGGCTACAGGAATAGGAGCAGGCATAAGTCCTGTATTTGATTTAAAACCTGGAACACCAGCCCCAGCTCCAGCATGTACTACTGATTATTCATTGGCTTTTGATGGCCTTACAGAGTACGGGGATATAACATCTGGAGGGCCTGTTTTAGGCACAAATGGGTCTGGGAGTTTTACTATTACACTCTGGCTAAAGGCAGTTACAGGAGGTTCTTTTTGGATAATAAATGCTGCTGGAGCTACTGGTTCTTTGCAAGGAAATTACGCTCTTAGAGTTCTTCCAAATTCGGTTTTAAGTTTTAGAAGTGCAGGTGGTACTGGAGTTTCTGGTAATGTAAACGTAGGAGGAGTTTCAATATCAAATAATACTTGGGAGTTAGTTTCTTTAGTGATAGATACGCCTAACAAAACTGGTGTATTTTATAATAACATTACTCCTGGACCTGTTTCTAATCTGGGACTAAGAGATGTTATATTTGTAGCAAACCCTGATTGGGAGCTTGGAAGATCCTCCGTTGGAGGCTACCTGAAAGGTAATATTTGTCATTTCGCAATTTGGAATGATGCCCTGACTGCATCTCAGATAGGTGAACTTTATGGCAATACTGGAGCAAAATGTTATGCTTCTGATTTTTCTTTTTCTTCTAAACTACAAAATTATTACCCTACGTTTAATCCGACAGGAACTTATACAGATCCTTTAACTGATATTGTATCGGGATTAAATATTAAGTTAGTCAATATGTCTGCAACTAATGTATCAACTGATCATCCATCACAATTATAATTATGGCAAGAAATTTAAGTTATTTACAAATAAGTCAAGCTAACCTAAGAGTTGGGTTTGATTTTTCATGGGTATTAGAAGATAGCTGGGACACAGCAAGGTGGAGTAATGATACGTCTACAGCTATAGTTCATTGGGATGGCACTATAAATAGAGATATGAGTGCATGGATGACAGCTCAAAGAATTAGACCTACTGATATTAGAACGCAAACACAAGAATTAAATGATGTAGATAATACAAGTAGAAGCGCTTGGGATAGGCAGCCAGCTCCACCAAGACAATAAAAAATAAAACTATGCCAGATAATAAAAAAACAAACGCTGTTAAGCTTACTACTGTAGAAAAAAATAAAGCTCTTATGGCAAAGTATAAGAGGGAAAGAAATAATAAGACTAAAACCAAGAGTTCTAAAAGTAATCGT
>Ga0207896_1000014_pt1 | contig 67310 bp, 90 predicted proteins | sample LinPmetageLP36_FD_184049 | JGI IMG/M metagenome (GOLD analysis project Ga0207896, IMG submission 184049) | Marine viral communities from the Pacific Ocean - LP-36 (SPAdes) | ecosystem: Environmental > Aquatic > Marine > Oceanic | place: Pacific Ocean | collected 2010-06-15 | reverse complement strand
CTTCTACTCTAGTTTCAAAATCTCCACATCTTGCACCATATTCATTAAGATATTCGTTTCTAGGGTACGCAGGTTCTGCAAACAAAGCCAGTAGTGTTATTAGTACAATTAATAGTGCAGTAAACCTGTAATCCATCCTGAGACTCTCCATATGATTACCTATTTAAATCTTTTATATCATAGCTGTGTTCACGTACTTGGTCTGACAAAACCTCGTATAAGTTTTCTGCCATTTGCCAAGTTGCTTCAGCTGATGATAGTCTTGTGTTAATTTCTGAAATTTTATCTTTATGCACAGCTATATCTCTTTCAAGATTTACTATTGCTTGTTGATTAGAGTTAATTGTGTCTGTTAGATTGACAATATACTTAACACCAGTGAATGTTCCGAATAGAACAGAGGCTATTACCGGTATTAATACAAAATTCTTTTTGAATAGTTCTGCAATGTTCATATGGCATCCTTATTTTTTTTTCTTTTTAAATATATTATGAAGCTTTTGAAATAGCTTGTCTATACCACCAAAAAAATTGTAAAAAAATCTATCAATCATTATGTTTTGTTTTCAAAAGATAAGTCTGTAGCAAATTCTTTATATTTTTCGTAAGTTCTTTTGGTATCTTTTTTTACTTCATAAAACATTTTATCACTGTCTTCAGTGATTAATCCTTTATTTTCAACATTCCATTCAGTGCTTTGGACTTTATAGTCTGGTACATCGTTGTTAGTAGTATAGCTACTAACATTCCACAGAATACGATTATTAGGCTGAGCTGCATAATTACCGTTATCAAGAGCCAATATATGTGCACACTTATGTTCCTCAGGTATTTCACTATGTTCAACATCTAAAATATTTGGGTCTGGATGAGCCCAATCAATTGTAAATAAATATTTACCATGATAAAATTCTTTATTAATTCCAAAATATTTACCTTTTTCACCTATTAAAAAATCAAAAGTAGTAACACTAGGGTAGTAACTAAAACTGTTCCACAATTCCAACTCGTATGCCTGCATATCCGGCACATCGGCTCTATCATAACATTTTTGGAAAAACGCTGAGATAGGCAAACGCCAATAGCATGCACCGTTTGGTAACATAATATTAAATAAGATTGCACGTCCTGGAATAGACGTGATTGAGAAGATAACACAGTCTTCACTTTCTCCCATATGTTCTTTAAGGTCATATAAATATTCCTTTCTTAGTTTACTATATATCGGAGGTATATTTGCGTTTAGATACGACATGTTTATATTTTTCCCTCCAATAGTTTTTTCGCTCTAAGATTCTTACTCTTTTTTCTAGTGTATCATATCCTAAAAGTTTTCTAAAGAGCTGCGTTAACATTTCCATCTTCTTCTTGCTTGTCTTAATCTTGAGTTAGGATCTTTAGCAGCTTTAGGAAATTTTTTCATTTGCCCCAAACTTCTTGCACAGTACGATTTTCTTCTTGCTGCTCTTTTTTTACCTGGATTATCTTCTGTAACTGCAGTAGATAATTTACTTCCTGGATTTTTTCTTCTGTATGCTGCAACTCCTGCAGCAGTCATACCCGCACCACTTTTAGTAGATCTAAAATTCTTTTTGTTTCTAGCAGGCATGGTATCCCCACCAGATCTAAGACTCATAACACCGCCAAGAGCTTTTTTCTTTTTAAAAAAAGAAGATAATGGTATTTCTTGAAACCTGTCCATATCAGCTCTCCAGGAAGATGCCGAGCCTTCGCTACCGTATCTGGACAAACCCATACCTCTAGCAGAATTTGCTCCAGGTGTTTTTACGTTATGAACTTTAAAAGAACTACCTTTTTGTGATTGTTTTTTAATAGGAACCATTTTATCATTTCTAGCTCCTGCTCGAATATTATAAGCTCTTAATGATTTAGTACCTTGACCAGCTCTTGCAACATTTGCTTTAGTTCTTTTTGCCGCTAAAGATCTTTTGCTAGGTGTTTGTTTAGCTTTTTTGGCCTTAAGATTTTTCTTTAAAGTTTTAACAATATCAATAAGTTTTTTTCCTGCGTATTTACCAGACGTATAAGCTAATTTAATTTTGCTCATACTTAAAACTAACTATTATAGTTACCGTCAAAAAATACTGTGATGCTATCGAATCCTGCACTAATATCTATGAATGCGCCTTTAGGGTAACGAATACCTTCATCAGGAATATAAGGATCTAGCATACCAGCTGCAGCGGGTGCATCTAGTTCTAATCTTTTTTCTCCTGCTTGGGATTCATTTCTAATTATCATAGCGCCTGCAGATGAAGCATTTGAAACTCCATGCATTCCTCTAACTCTTGTAGCACCTTCAAAGACAATACCTTGTGTAGAAGTTGTTGCTGTAAAACCAACTTCAACAGTTCCTGGGACAGCAGCGTTTGCTCTAATTGCGGTAACTGTTAAAAAAGCAACAGTGCTTGTAACAGTTGCTCCAGTTCCGGGTCCTGTAATATTAAGTTCTACTCCAGAATCTCCATTAACATCTGTACCACTGACGGTAAAAGTTATGGATGAGTTATTTCCTGCTGTAGATTTAATAGTTACAGTTGAGGCCATGTTAGAACCATCATTCACAGATGCTGAAGTTAAAGCTAAATCGGCTGCACCTGCTGTAGTTTGTGATGTAGCAATACTGTTTGTATCCGCAGCCACTGCTTTAAACATTTTTGCTTGTATACTTGTACTTGACATAAATTCTCCTAGTTCGCGGCTCCCGAAGGAGCCACTAATTATTTATTATTGAGTATCAAAAGGTGTTGCAAGTGTACCTGTTGCGTTAGTCAAACCTTGTACTAAATACAAGTTTGCTGCAACTGCAGTAAACTTAAGATAAGTTCCTTTTAAACCACCTGTCGTAGCAACAGCTGCTCCAGCTTCTCCATTTAAATTAATTTCATTGTTTGCTGCTGCAGGAACCCATTGTTTCCCTGCTACAGAAGCATCAATACCCGCAGTAATCATACCAACAAATTTATCTGCTGTGTTAGCTGTTTTAATTGTACCAGTGAAATCATCTGTAAAAAGAATTTCAAAAGTAGTTCCAATTGTGCTTGCATTATTTGGATCTGTTCCTGGTCCTGCGTTTGCTCCATCTGCTGTTGAAATAATTGCGGGAATCGTAATTGCAGTTGGTGTACCTGCTGGATCCATAAGCATTATTCTTCCAGCATTATTAGCTACTGTCATGTTAGTTGCTAAAGTGTTTGCGTCTACCGCACCTGGTCCTATTGATTGAAAACCGTTTCTTGATCTTACGGGTCCATCGAATGTAGTGTTTGCCATAATAGTTTCTCCTTTGTATAGCGTTTTTTGTAGTCTCTATACCGTCTGCCTAGCCAGTCTACAAAATAATTATTTATTCTAGGTCTTTTCATTATACATAAAAAAAGGGGCGATGTGAACACCGCCCTTAATCTTCAAGAATGCTTATATTTGAGGATAATACAACTCTCAAATCATCTGACTTTTTATTTTTTACAAAATGTTTAAGTATTGCTGGAAAAATTAAACAATCATCCTCTTCAGTGGGGTATTGCCATTCCCCGCAAGACCAACTTTGCATTGTGTTATCAATTTTTACTTTTTCTTGCATTTTTTTTTTTGAAACCCAATAATCAACAAAACTGTAGGGGGACATAAAAACTGTTGGGCTGTTTTGTTTATTATCAAATTTTAGGTAATGAATCATACTAAATTCACAATCAATATGTAAATGAGGTTCCATAAAAGACACATGTTTAGCTGCAGTATAATTAACAATTTCATACTTAAATTTTGTAGTTTTTTGAAAATTAATAGTCTTTAAATAATCTTTAATTGGTTTTTCATAACATTTAATTAGTTCAGAATAGTCTGGTGAATCAAATTCAGAATTTTGATCATCTCCCAATGAATGATGAATATCTGTTTTAAACAAACTTTTAGACCATTTTTGTCTTACTTGTTTTTTTTGGTAGTTTTTTTCTATTGTGTTTAAGATATTTTTTTTATTGAATTCTTTTGGATCTATCTTTGTTTTTAAGACTGGTAGCCCCCAAAGTAAATTATACATCAACTTTATTTACCATAAAAAAAGGGGCGATGCAAATTGCACCGCCCCTTAAATGTAATACTAACTTAGATTATTAAGCAGTTGGTAAATTTCCGTTACCAAATATTGCTCTAGGGTCAGACCAACCGAAGCTGTATCTTTCTCTAGCTTTAAATCTCATGTTTCCAGTATCGAAGTCGCCTTCCATTGCAGTTTTGATAGGTGATCTAACGAAATATTTCAGTCCGTTAGGTATATCAGTCAATAAGAAGAAAGAGTCTGTGTCGGATAAAAAGTTATTAACTCTGTAACCTTCAGGGACCATTCCCATATTATTGATTGCATTGATATCATTATCTGCAGTGCTTGTTCTCATAGGTGACTTCATGATTCTCTCAGCAGTAAACTGTAATTCTTTTGGAATTATCATTTTTCTACCAGAAGAAGCAATTCTTAAGCCCCTCTCGTCAACAAACCCAGCGATGTCAATCAATGACTGCTCAAGTGAAGTTTCGTTTAAGTCTGCTGCAACTGCTAACACATTCGAGAATGTACCACCTGTTGCTAATGGGTGAGCGTTTCCGATTAGGGATTCACCGTCACCACCAGTAACGTTTGTAACTTGCGCGTTGTTTAGAACGTTCGCAGCTTTAACTTGCTTCGTGTTTGCCATAGATCTTGCAAGAGCTCTTGTGTACCTGCCTGCAAGTCTATCGTATAGGTTATCTTCAATTGCTTCTTCAGTGATAGCAAATGCTAAAGCGATTGTTTCGTGATTGTATCTTGCTGTGAAAGTTTCACCTGCTTGATCAAACACTACTCCAGCACCTTCTTGTTTAGTTGGTGCAGAAGCGAATCCGCTTAACATTACTTCTTCTTCAAAAGCTCTGTCAGATGTTTCGGTAGCGAAAATTTCAGCATGCTGATTTTCGTATCTACCATATTCCAGACCGAATAGTGCATTCAAGCCTGGCTCTAGTTCTTTAACTAGTTGGGATCGTGATATAGCCATAATTAAATACTCCTATTATAGTCCTGTTCCACCTTGACGGTAGAAGTGATTGTTGATTCTAACAAGAATATTAGCATTTGAAGTCGTAAGATCATCGTTTTCAGGATCTTGCGATATATCAATTGCTTGTACTGCAAATGTGCCAGCCGTTCCAGTGACTCCCACATCTAACATACATTCTGATATTCCTGTTGTTGTATTTCCTGTAACTGCAGTCAGCGAATAGTTCGTAAATAAATCCGCCTGTGCAAAAACCGCATCTGCGTTCATCAAAAATACTGCGTCTGGGTCATCAACAACAAAGGCAGTAATTCCGCCTTGAGTTGGTGTGATTCCACCAGGGTAGAAATTTGAGTACGTAGGTTTTTGCGTAGTTGGATCATTGTAAAAACATCCGTTGAATACGCCCACAACAGCATAAGAGGTATTTCCAGCTGCTCTAGTTACTGTACCATTTGTTAATGGTCTAACTAAATCACCTTGGAAAATTGCAGTCGCACTTCCGTCCGCAACCTTATATCTATTTTGAGCTCCAGCTAAAGGTGTACCGTCTAGTTTTCTGTAAGGTCTTAGACCAAACTTTTCTAGTTGATTTGCCATAGTTGTTTTCTCCGTTTATTTGTTAATTATCCAAGCCATCTACGGTAGGTAATGCAAAAAAATTATTTTTTACGACTACCACCAAAGGTAACTCTAGACTGCCTATCAATATTGATCGGCATGTCCGGGTGTTGATCCTTCATAAGATCTCTATCTATCGCGTCTGTTCTATCTTGAGTAAGTTTTCTAAAATACTCAGCACGACTTCTTAAAATCTCCTCCGGTATCCTTGCCAACACAAGGCCACCAATTCCGATTAAACCAGCATGTTTACCTTCGTGAATTACAGGGTAATCATTTTGACCAATTTCACTTATTACAGTTTCGGCCCTAACAAATTCCCAACCTTCACGTAGTTTCTTAGATACATTACCTGTATCTTCAAAACCTGCAGTTGCAGTCCGTATCCATCTATGTGCATACCCCTGCGGTGCAGCTGGTGCATCCAAACTGGATGGTGGAGTCCAATCTTTCTTCCTAGAAATTTTCTCTCTAGTTTCAGACTCGCGTGAAGTTTTTATTGAAGTTTTAACTTTATCCATCTTATTCTCCTTCCTTCACGTATTTTGCGTATTCCTCTAGTGGCACCCCTAATTTCTTAGCGATAACTACCTGCGATTTGGTGAGTTTCACAGACTTGCGTCCTCCAGCTCTACGACTAACTGAGGCTACATTTTGGACGGGAGCAGCCTTCGTCTCTACTTCAGTTGTAGATTGAGCAAATTTCTGAGGGAAATACTCCTTCATACGTTTGTTGATTTGATTATAGTAGTCCTCAGTCTCCGCGTCAATTCCCTCCTGCAAAAGGTCTTCATGTATTCCCATAGCAGCAGAAGTTAGAACTCTGTCCGAACCAAACCAATCATTGTCTTCAGCCCATCTTTGAGCTTTTTGACTAATTGGTGGTTGAGCATTTTGTTCAGGTTTATTAACGATTTCTGATTCAACTTCTTTTTTTCTAGTCTCTTTTTCTGCAAGAGTCATAGAAACTTTTTCTTTCTCAACAGCTAATTTAGTAAGGTTGTCCTGGGCCTCTAAAATAGCATCAGCGTCTTGAGATTCAAAAGCTAGTTTCAAAGATGATTTTGCTTTTTCTCGCTCAGCTTCAATTCTAGCATCATATTCTTTGAGATAGTTAGTATCAGTTTCCTGAAATTTCTTTTCGGCACTTTCATACTGACTTTTTAAACCTTTAGCATATTCATAAGCTGCTCTTTCTCTTCGTTCAGCTTCTTTAGCTTGAAAGGTTAGTTTTTTTATTCTTTTTTGAACCTTGTCGGAATAGTCCTGAAGTCCAGATTCATCTTCTTCTTTTTGTTCAAACTTCGGTTTTTCTTCTAACTTAGTTTCTCTTTCATTTTCATAAGATATATCAGTGCTATGATCTTTTTCTTTATCATAAGTTCTTTTTTCTTTTGATACATCTGTGTAACCTAAATCAACATCCTCTTTTTTTTCAAAAGGCGTTGTAGACTCACTAGGAGTTTCTACTTCAATCGTTTGGTCGTTGATACCGTCAGTATCTAATTCAACTGATGGATTTTTTTCTTGTATTTCAGCCATTGTAATCCTTCCTTTAATAATGGTGCAAAATATCTGCTGGGTCTTTTATTGTAGAGATGACTTCATCGTCATTTAAAACTCTTACTTCACCACCATCTATTTTGAATCTTGAACCTGAATACCTACTAAAGATTACCCAATCATTTAGTTTGCACCAAGGCCCTTTTGAGAATTTATCTTTGTCGTGATAACAAAGATCTCCCATTTTTAGCACAAGACCACAGACTGTTGTCATCTGTATCGTTTCTTGTGTTGTATCAGATAAAAGAATTCCACCTTTAGTTTTTTTAGGTCCTGCATAGGGCAATACTAAAATTCTGTAACCTGTGGGTGTTGGTAATTTATCTAAGGTTGTTTTTTCGATCGCTTTAGGATCAAGGACTGTTTCGACTTCCTCTTTTGCTTTGTAAGCATTGAGTAGCGCTTCAGTCCGTTTCGGTGTCTCCGTGGACTTGTTCATATTTATCTTCCGTTGTTATCAGCAGGTCTTTTAGATCCTGTTGCAGATCTTCAAGAGATCTGATTTGACCCCTAACATATTGTAGTTTCTCTATGGTGTCAACACCATATATAGCGTGATCTTTTAACGAAAGAAGTGTTTTTTTAATTGTCCTTTGAACTAGTGAAATTGTGTCTATATCCATTATATTTTTTGAAAACAAATTTTGTTTGAACCAGTATCAATTATTTTAAAATTCCAATATTCTAACAATTTTGCTACGTCATTAATTTTATATTTTGTGTAATCATCGAAGACAAATCTTGTTCCCTTTCTTGATTTATCAGCAAAGTAAATAGCTTCTCTAAGAACATCTTTTGTCATATGAGGACCATCAAAATGAACAAAATCAAATACAATATCTTCATTTGAATACTTTTTCATGTATTCAGTATCTTTAATATTTAAGAACATAAACTCCGGGTGGTCTGAAAAATCCTCTTTCATTTGATCTCTCATTTCATTTGTATAATCTGCGGTGCTTTCTATTGTACTATCGTAATGTTGGTATTTTAAATTATTGTAGGGGTCAATTCCAATGTGTTTGTAAGGAATGCCTCCTATTCTCGCTCTAATGCCAAGCATTATGATTTTTGAACCTAGGCCTTCTCTAATACCTATTTCACAACTGGTAACTATTTCTGGTTTTTTGTAGAAAGGTAATTCTTCGCACCATTTTTTAAGTAGCTCGTACTCTGAGCTATCACCTCTAATTGTCATTAGTTTTTTATATAGTATTTAAACTAATTATCAATGTCTAATTTTTTTCCTTGACCTCTTAGTTTTTTAATATCACCTTTGGTTAACCCAACAGTTGAAATTCTTGGCTCTACTGATTTTATATCAGGTGAAACTTTACTTAAGTTCCAAGGTCTAAATAATTTTTTAATCCAATTCCACATTTTAAGTCCTTACGTTTGTTGGTTTAGGGCCAGTGTTTTGGGCTTGGCGCTTTCTCGCGACAGCACTCGCCTTTTGCGACTTTGTCATCGCTGTGGCTTTTGCAAGTGGAACGCACTTCGGATACTTCCGACTTGAACCACTGGCAGATTTTCTGCCACATTCTTGAAATTTGCCACCTTTTTTCTTTGCTCCAATATCTACCCATTTTTCTTTGAACCATTTTGTTAGGCCACCTTGAGCCATTTTTTTTGAACCTGAAGGCACACAATTAGGAACCATTTTGTTCCCTTTTTTCTTCATACCTGCTTGGACATAACCTTCCCAACAAGTGCCGCGTTTGTACATTAGAAAACGCCTTGAAACTTAGTCCCTCTAATAGCAGCTCCACCACCCCTAGCCATTCCACCTTCTTTAAAAGTATTATCATAATTTACTTTTTTTTTGATACGAGGCCGGTTGTCTTTAGGTGATAAATCCACTCTTGGTCGTGATCCTTTAATTTTACCTCTAGAATTTTGTCTAGTCACACCTCTATTCTTTGAATTTTTTTCTCTATCATAAAATCTATATGGGTTTTCCATAATTACTCCTTCTTTTGCTTTGATTGTCTGTAATGTTTTTGCTTGTCCAGCATGTAATTTAGAAGCTTTTTTTAAACCTTTAACAACTTTATTAATTTTTATTTCAGCGCCTTTGTTGGCTGCTGTATATTTTAATTTACCTTTTCTATTATATTCAGAATAAGGGTTTTGTTTTTTTTTTAATTGCATTTCTCGAGCACGTCTTGAAATAGATTTACCAACTCTAGCTTTCAATAATCCTGATTTTTCTAATCTACCCATGCCTGATCTTGAGCCTGCAGTAACAGCCATACCAACTTTAGCTCCTGATGGCTTAGGTCCTTTGAAATCTTTTCTTTTCTTACCTGATGGATCTTTAATTTTTCCTGCACAAATTTTTGAAGCATATGCATTAGCATATGCTGAAGGATAAACGCTAAATTTTCTTTTCGCTGCTGCTTTTCCTCTTGGACATAATTTTGTCATTATTTTTTTCCTCCTTTAAATATTTGTGTACCCTTTATACCATATATTGAAGCCACGACCAAGATCCATAAATTAGTGAACCATTTTGGAAGCTCTGAAAACATCTCGAAGAACAATTTTACCTTGTCCATCGCTCCCGGATCATCCGATACGACTGCCCAGGCCAAAATTGCGATGGGCAAACTTAAAATTATTAAAACTGCCTCGTCCTTCCAGTCCGATTGTCTAGCCTCAAGTAGTTTTCCTTGGTAAGCTTCCTGCCCCTGAGCCATCTTTCTTGCGTGCATCATTTGTGCATCCGCCATCAACATTTTTGTCTCCTGACGCTTCTTGAAGATGTGCGTACCTGCTTGTGCCGCCAATTTTATCGCGCTTAACCACATTATATTTCTCCTGTCTTCTAATACACATAAACTCTATCATCTTATCAATAATTTTGAAAGCCCTATACCCATTCATACGCCACCTGAAGGTTGGAATGTGATGTGGTTGTCTAATTTTACAAGGAAATAACTGACCACCAAACATATCTTTAAATTTTTGAACAGTATCTTTGTCTATCATCTCGATAGTGCAGGCAAATTCTTTTTTTCTTCCTTTACCCTTAGACCAAATTCCAAAACTACCTTCACCATCAAATAAACCTGCAAGAAAAATTATTTTATGCTTTTCTGGAAGGCTTTCGTAAGAACTTTTTAGCATGTTTTGACCTAACTATGTTAATTCCTTGTGGGTTGGGTCCTCTCTTAGGCGGTGGCCCAGATCTTACTCCCCCACTTAGTCCTTTTTCGTTATTTCTTCTCAAGTTTTTGTCTCGCTATTTCTAATCTTTCATCAGATTGTGAATCTTGTTGAGCAAGTTTATCATAATCATATTCTAACCTCTGTGCATTTCTTTGGTTTTCTTGATCTGCTCTAAATTTAGTCTCTTCTGCTTTTCTTTGTAGATCCATAGCTCTTAAATCTATCTCTTGTTGTTTAAGTTTAACTAAAGGATCTTCTTTGTTTGCATTAGCTGCATTTTCAGTTTGTACTAGCTCTTGAGTTATTTGTGCTGCAACCTTTGCAACCTCAGCTTCAAACATAATTTCAAATTGTTGAGGATCTTGTTGTGCCATCTGTGCCATTTCAGGATTTTCCATAATCATTTGTTTAACTTGTGCTTTAGCTTTAAATGAAATGTGGTCAGAAATATGTGATTGTAGTAATGCATATACCTGAGGATTAATTTGTACCATTCTTGAACTCATAAAAGCCATGTGGGCAGCTATATGTGCATCGTGATCCTGAAATTCAAACGCTACCAACAGTTTCATCTGCAATGCTCTTGCATTTTCTTTAGCTGGATCTAATGGTTCAGGTTGTTTTGGTGCTGGTTTTAATATTGCCTCAATTTGTTTTGTACCTAATGCTTCATAAACACGTCTGTAAGCTTCGTGTAAGTTATGCATTTGAGGATTTGATTGTGCAATTTGAAGTTGTGATTGCGCTAACGTAACTCTTTGAGCCATTGACATAATATTTGGATCAGCGACTGGTAAAATATCTACTCTATTATCAAAATCTGCAGATTTAATTTCTCTTGGTCCGCCATAAACATCGTAAGGATAAGATTCGGGTAAACTTTCTCCACAAATCCTAGCAAGTATTTTAAATTCTAATCTCATTGCGTAGTAACAACGTTTGTGAACACCACTCATTACTCGTGACCCTCTTTCCATTAGTGCCATTGTAGTTCCAACAGCTCTGTTTTGTATATCATTACCAACATTTTGATCAGTGACACCTGCAAACTTTTGTCCTGCTTGTACAACAAAACCCATTAAATTATATAAAGTTGTACTTGGTTCTGAAAAAGGTAAATTAAAGAATTGATCTCTAATATTGCCTCCAGGAGCGTCGACATCTCTAAACTCACCTGGTTGTATAGGTTGGTCATCGTCCCTTACTCTTATACCTCTAGATTTAAAACCAGCAGGTAAATTTTTTAAAGTCCCTGCATCAATTAATTGTCTTAAAGATTGTGTTGCAGCTAATGATAAGCCTCCAATCATATGAGTTAGTCCAAAACCATAGAAACCTAACCCTGGTAAAAATTTATAATGTACAAAATATTCTATTCTTTGATAAGTTGTATCATTTGGTCTGTAATTTCTTTTAATAGATAAAACTTCTCCAGCACCTTCATCAATTGTTACAATGTACGGTATTTTAATTTTTTTTGCTTTATCATCAAAATCTTCAAAGTCATCTAAGTTTAGATCTACATGCATTTCTAAAATATTATGTAAGTAATCTGATCCTGTGCCTTTAATACCTTCCAATTCATTTAATTTTTTTTGAACTGAATCAGGTTCAGAACTAGATTCTATTAATTCTATATCTCTGTAAAACCCAGCTGCCATTTTTTTTGTGAGCTCGTTTTTTGTCATTTTTATTACATGTGAAATTCTTTCACAATCTTTTAAATCAGACGCAAAGTAAGGGACTACTAAATCTTCTGCAGGTACAAACTTAGAGACTGGTCTTTGAAGCATTTCGTCGTAGTAAATTTTTTTAAAAGTAGATCCTGATAAAGGTAAATAAAATAACATTTGATCCATGTCAGTTGTGTAGTCTTCCATCTCTTCCATAAGAAGATAATTCATGTAATCTTTTACTCTATCCGCTTGTGCCTCTACCTGGGGTGTCTGTAATCCAATTGTTTGAGTTCTTACAGGTCCATCGGAAGGAACTAATTCTTTATAAGCCTGTGCTTGGAATTGTGTAACTGATTCCGCAAGTAATGGGTGAGTAACTGAAGAGGCTCCTTTAAAAGGTCTTGATACTTCTTGGTATTTTGTTCCTAATAAATCTAAACCTTTGATGTAAGCATCTTCCCATTCTTTTCTAGAAGTTTTATCTTTTTTGTATTCTTGTATCAATTCCATAGCCATGTCCTTAAGGGTACTTTCGTCCATGTCTTCTGCAAGATTAGCGTTAAAATCAGTATTTGGTTCTTCTTCTATTTCTTCTTCTCCCTCAATTAAAACTTCAGGAGGTAAACCGTCTGGTTGTTCAACAATAGTCTCTTCTATTTTATCCTCTTCTAACAAAGATTCTTTATTTTTTTCAATGGCCATGATTAATTGTATCCTATTGGTTTAAACATATCCACCACAAGTCCCCCTTTAGACTTATAGGTCTTTTGAGTATTTCTCATTAGTGGAACTACCTTAATAGCATATGCATCAAAATACAAGCGTGGATCCCCTGCTGGAATATTCTTAGTTCCTTTTTCAGGATTCATACCAGAATTACTGTGATAACTACTTTTAATTTGTTTACCTTTTAACGGGTGGTCTTTTGGATATGTAAATGTATCTGAGCTAACATTTTTGTAAGGTTTTGTTGGATCTGATAAAGATATCTTTGTTGGTCCTGCGCTTGATCCATAGAACCTTGCATTCTTACCCATAACATCTGGAAGTACTGCTTTACCCTTTTTACCAATACCTTTACCATTAGCGTAACCATAAAATCTTTCATTACCCGCTTTGTACCCTTGTCTGAAACTTACTTTGTCAAACGGGGCAACGGCTATGTAATCAACATTCTCACGCGCAGCTTTTTGCATTAAATATTTAACAGCGTGGTCTCCATAAGAATCAGCTTCAACCATAGGAAAGTAATCTTTGTTTGTATCGTTATAACTATTTCTTTGACTGGTTAATCTTTTTAATTTTGTATTAATATCTTTCATAGAAGCACTAATTGAATTTACTCTGCCAAACTCATTTCTAGCAAGGGCATCATCCAAATCTTTAAGCATCTTACCTCGTTGGCCAACAAGCAAATTTAATTCTATCTCAGCATTAAATGGGTTAAGTCTAGCCTCTCCCGACAATTGTTGGACTTTAGTCATTTTTTTTGCAATACTCTGGTTTACATCAGATTGTATTTCATTAATCATAAATACTTTTTTACCCTCTGGTGTAAACCTTGTATCGAATCTAATATGATAAATATTATTTACATCACCAATCTCATCTACAAAGTGTCCACCTCTATTTCTTAATTTTGCGTTAGTTGGAATATCTTCAGATAATGTAAAGATAGTTTCTCTATAATCTTTGCCTCCTTGTAATGTATAATTTGATTCAGTTCCATATTTTGTCTTTGTAGCTTGCATTGGTCCAACTTTGTTATTGACATCACCAATAACTTTGTTCAGTGCTTTTTTTTCATCTGCAGCCACCATTCCAGATTTTGTTAAATTTTTTAATGCAATGTTTAAATCTTTTAGCGATCCTCTACTTGGAACACCACTATCAGCTTTTAAAAAGTATTGCAGTTGATCTAACTCCTCTTTTACAGAAAGATTATCTTTGTATTTAACTTGTAAATCTCTAAGAGTATTTCTTGCATTCTTAGCAGAAACCTCAAATGCTTCTTGTGCACCTTTGTTAACACCAAGTTCAATTGGTTTTAATCTATTGATAGGGTTTAGTTTGATCATTGCTCCTACTTCATTAGCATCAAGCTTTAGGCCAAATTTCTTTGCTGCATATAACAGGCCCCCTGTTAGGTCTCCTGCTTCATTGAATACTGCTAAATTGGAATCGAATAATTCTTCTTTGGATACATTAACTTCCTTACCGGCAAACGGACCTTGATCATATTTAAATCTTTTTTGTTCACGGACAGTTTTCTGTGCAGGTTTACCAAATATTTTAAAGTTTACTTTTCTAGTAGTTGTTAAATGATCTAGCCACTCATCTGCAGTGTACTTAGATCTACCCATTCGCATAGCCCAGTCATATGTTGATGAACCAAACGCAGGTGCCATGTCATCACCCATCTGTAGGGGTTTTGTTTTTTTAAGAACAACTGGTGGGTTTTTTAATTCTCTAACAGCTAACTCTTGCCCCTGTGCTTGTGACGGCTTTGGTTCGTAAGTTATTTGTCTTTGTTGTTGTCCGGTGGTCGGTGTTGCTGAAGGTTTTTTCGCCTTAAGTAATTCCTTACCAGCTCTAAGTAATGCCTTCAGGGACATTGTCCCTCCTATGTAATTTTAGTAGGTTTGTTTCTACCTAGTTTGCATTTAGCTGTAACAGATGTTCCGTGTTTGTAACCCATAGGTCTTTGCATCATCATGCCACCACCCATTTTTTTCTTAACATCTTTTTTCTTTTTCATTTTACCTTTTAGGTATTGTTGTGCAGCGACTCCTGCGGTAGCGACACCTAAAGCTATTTTACCAACAGTAGTTGCTTTTGCCGCTTTCTTAGCAACACTTAAAGCCATTCTTCTTTTATTAAATTCAGATGCAGACTCTCCAGGTTTAAAACCTTTTGCTTTTCTCATCTCTTCTAATGTTTTGAATTTTTTTCTTTGACCTTTTATTTTAGCACCTGGTCTTACACCTACGATTGTTGAAACTCTGCCTTTATTTGTAGGACCCTCGAATGGTTTTGAATAACCTCTAAAAGTTTTACTTGTTGCTTTTTCTGAAAGAACACTTGTTCCTCTTTTAGCTTTCATCACACCACCCATTCGTAAACCTTTTGCTTTTTTAATTTCTGCCACAATATCTATTGGCATACCAGCTTTTCTTATTACGGTTCCACCTGGAGCACTTTGGGCAGTTTTTTTCTTAAGACCGAAAACTCCTTTTACTTTATTCATTATTTTACCAAACACAGCTTTTTGTACTTTGCCTGGTTGAATAGATTCATCTTGTAAACCCATGCCTCTGCCTTTTGCTTTTTCTGCTCGAAGAACAGCGAAATCTTTTGCATCAATTTTATTTGGTGGTGGAGCTTTGGCTGCAATTTTTGCTTGGCCTGAAGACATTCCTCCGCCTTTTAATTCTACTTTAATAACTTTGCCTCTATCATTTTTTTTGTATGTAAATGGTCTTTTACCACCACTGTAATATTTTTCTATTTGTGCTGTAGTTCTAGAAGTAGAACCGCCTTCTTCTTTTGAAGTTTGAGTTTGACCTTGTCTAAGTTTAGTTCTTGGCATAGTTACTCCTAATAATATTTATATTCTTTTTCTAATTTCATTGGTGAGTCATCCCAGTCATCTGAATATGTAGAAACAAATCCACCTTGCCGATATCTTAACACAGCTTGGGTCATACTGTCTACATAGTCATCAAACTGACCATTAGGAAATGCAGCACATTCTTCAATAACTTCCTGTGCCCAATGTTCGTCTAAGGGTGCATAAACCATACCAGATTCGAATACAGGAGCACAAGAATTTATTCTTGTGTGTTTATCTCTACCCCTCGCCGGAACAAAATCAATTACAGGAATTCCTGCACGTCTTAACTCGTGAATTAAAGGTTGGCCAGTAGCCTTAGCCTCAATAATAACAGTTTCTGGTTCCCAATAATGATATTGTTCTAGGGCTACGTTTTTAAGATCTGGGAAATCGTAACGCCCTTTATGGGCATCTAATAATATTAATGCTTTTTCGTAACCTTCTACAGGTTCAAATACTCCCCAAGTAGTGATCGCAGAATAATCAGCAGTTTCTTTTTTAGAAAATGCTGTATCATAACTTTGAATTACGTGTAGAAGTTTTGGAAGTTGTTCTTTATCGTAGTCTTGCCACCATTCTCTTTTTACAATTGCACCTTCTTCTGAGGTTGGGTCCTGCATATACTGTGCGTTCCAATTTTTTGTAGAGATAGAAGCTTTGACAGATAATAAATCTTCCTTACCCCAATACTCAGGCCAAACAGGTTCGTCATTGGGTAGAATTGCAGGGAACTCAATAACTTTCCACTTATCAGCTTTTATTTCTGATTGAGCCTTCACTAATCTTCCAGTCAAATCATCGGTTGCCCAACGAGTCATAACAACTAAAATTCTTCCTCCAGGTTGTAAACGTTGTCTGGGTCCTGAACTATACCATTCATATGCTCTTTCCATTGCAGAGTCCGACATTGAATCTTGTTCCGTATGTGGATCGTCAATAATAAGCAAATCGGCCCCTCGACCTGTGATAGATCCGCCTACACCCGCTGCAAAGTATTCACCACCGTGATTGGTTTCCCACCTGCCTTTTGCTTTACTATCTTCTCTCAATTGTACATTACCAAAAATTTGTTTGTATTCTGCAGTGTTCATTAAATTTCTAACTTTGCTACCGAACCTTGAAGCTAGTTCAGCGTTGTGGGATACTTGCATTATTTTTTTCTTTGGATACTTTCCAATAAACCAAGCAGGAAATAAATAAGATGCAAATTCAGATTTAGTATGTCTTGGAGGCATGTTGATAATGAGCCTCTTATCATCTCTATCAGCTATACCTTCAAAAGCTTTTGCTATAAGTTGATGGTGCCCCATTTTCTTTGGGTCCTTTGTTTTACGATAGATGAAATCTTGCCAAACAGTCTCTGCAAAAATAATAAAATTATCCTGGCATAACTTGATCCACTGCAATTGCTTTTTAAGAATAATATCTTTTAATTCTTCTTCTGTAAGATTTTCAATATTCATACCGTTTGGGACCCTAGTATATTTGTATATCCTGCTTTGTAAACCCTTTCGCCCCAGAAAGCCTACGTCTTGAACGCGAAATCAGGACAGGGAAATTTTAAAACGATTATTGTATATGATAAGAGCCTTGTATAAGTACAGGCTAGATACACCAATGGCGTCAGTTAAGACGCCATTGGTTAGGAGTTAATTATTCTGTGTTGTGTATTGCTTGAACAAGGGTGCTGAACTTTTTAAGTATGTTGTTCTTGAACTCGTCAACTATTGGGTTGCCAACATTTTCAAGTATGTGCTTTTCACACTCGCCCATTAATAGTTGAAACATGATCTCATAGTTCAACTGTTTCTTTTGCCCATTGTCCACCACCATGTCAGCTAGTGATGTAGGTGCATTAGAGTTTAACTTTTCACTCAATACATTAGCTATGTTTATCAAATCATTATTGGGCATTTGATACCTCGCCAATAGCTTTATATTCAGCATACTCTATTTCCTTTTGGTGTGCATTCCATAAATCTAAATGTGATAATTTAAATTTATCTTTATCAAAAGATTTTCTTTTTCTGTTAATCTTTTGTAACCCAAAACTATTTCCATGCTCATCTTGAACAATGATTAAGTTTTGTTTTGTTCTATCAAATAGATTAACAACATGTTCTTTCATGCTATCTAACTCTTTGTTAAGTCTATTTGCTTTTAGCTTTAGTGTTGCATAAGCTAGGACTACTTTTTTTTCGTCTTGCTTTAGCTTTTTTGCTGTTTGCATTTTTACCTCTTTGTTAAGTTATGTATTTTTATAAATACTCTATTCTTTTATATCTTATCTCATCTTATGCAATAGTTAATTTATCTTTTTTTTAATCTCTTTAATAGGCTTTGGCTTATCTCCATTAATACTAATACTAACATTCTCTGACCCCTCTATTTTATCTATTTTATTTGTAAGAAAATTAATAAAATTTTCTTCCCACGCTGTGCCGTCTGCTGTCAGTTGTTTAGTTTTATCCTTATCAACCTTGCCACAACGAGAACGAGACGAGGCGACACTGTCGCCTCGCACATTATAACTATCGTCCACCTCGCCTTTTTTCATTAGCTTGGTAAATTCATCTTTAGCCATTACCAACTACACCAATATTCAACGACCTTTTTTTCGCTGATCGCTTGTTCACAGAATTTAAGAAACTTGATATCTTGTTCCTTGTACTCTTTGACGCTTTCCTCTTGGAACTGTTGCCCCCAGAAAAAACCATCTTCTGCTTTATAGTCCTTGTAATCATTTGATATAGCTTCTGCTAAATCTTTGACAACTTCCTCAGTCATATAACAAGGTGCTTCTTGGTCTCCATTAAAGCCTAAGTGACTTAAATGCCCCTCGTGTTCATGGTTGGTGTTTTGCTCATCCCATTTAGTAGACATGAACTGCTGAAGTCTTGCGTGTTTTCTCCAGACAAAAATATTCTCTTGATCATTATCATCAGAGTAATATTTCTTCCAATCTATTTGCTCACCTCTTAGGTTTGCGTGTTGATCTAATCCCATAACTTTTCTCCTTTGTTGATTAAAGTTATATCTTATTGTGTCTTATGCACTAGTGCAAGTATTATCTTTTAGAATTATTCTAAACTACCAACCTTACCATTCTTACCTCAGAAGAGCATCTGGCTGGGGGGTCAGCTCCCTATAGTAGTCTGCTACCACATTATCCATTACTTCAAACGAGACCGAGCTTTGCCACTACAGCTTCCAGCGCCCGTCCTGTTCTCCATCAAAAGCTGGTGCTCCTGGTGCCCAGCTATATAAACGAGACGAGGTAGGGGTACTACAATATACCAACGAGAGAGAGAACAAGCACGCCAGTCCCAGCTAATGTTAAGCCAGGAAACATAAACAGAAGACACAGCCAGACGACAACGAAGGTCATGTGGAAGCTCCTGCTGCTGGTGCATCTACTAGGTCCTGTGCCTGAACTTCGACGGCCCACCAAACGAGATCGTTGATTAAATCCGTAAACGAGCTCGGGTTCGTGGATATGTGGCACACCATATTACCATTTTGTAAACCAGCTTCGTCTGCGTGCTGCTTAAGCAGGGACCAGATCTCTTCCTGATGGTGATCATGGAACGAAGTAGTTTCCGAGTAATACGTAATACCGGCAACGCCTCCTTTGCAGCCGTGCTTAGCAATGTCTGCAATTAATCCTATATCCTGCTTCTCGTACTCAGCGAGGCACTCCTTGATGCTTGGCATTAGAAACCATTCAGTAACAGTTTCTACTGTTCCGTCCATTTTAACAATGTCTTTAGTCATCCTTCACCTCCGAGTCTTTCCATGTATTTCCATTTGCGATGCAGCGCGTGCCCCGGCCACCGGTCAGTGCATATACTTTACCTTCTTCAGGTCTGTCTGTTTTTTTAATGTTCTTTAGTTGGCCTTTCGTAATATAGTCATCGTCGTATAACTTTTGTTCGTCACACATGTAGTTCTCCTTTGGTTAAACACCATCAGGTGGATCAAGACACTTGCGCGGCCATGGCGTAACAGTCTCACATGAAGGTGCGCTGTATATATAAGACACGATGGGAGATCTGTCAACTACTATTTTTAATTTTATTTTCTTTCTTTTCAATTTTATGGAGCAGGTCTGCGCTGTCAGCTCTGAGTTCATAGTTTTCCGAAGTGGCATCTTCTTCAATATTTACAACGAGGTGCTTTTTTATTTGAGCTACCAGCTCCTGAAGCTCAGTCACCTGCTGCTGGAGCCCATCTAACTTAGTGTTGTAGGAACGAGATTTGTTCTCGCCTCGAACGAGATCCAGTGCATCGAAATCTATCGCCATTGTTTCTCCTTTGTTTGTCTGACCATACGACATCATGGGATATCTGTCAACCAGAAGTTCTCCTGAGCTGGACGACCCCTGAAGCTGTAGCTGCTGGGACGGCACCAGGGGCTAATCACGAGAACGAGGTTTACCCAGCAACGAGAACGAGAAACGAGATCCTGTTACGGGGGTCCTTCGGATGCCGTTACTTGCCCCCGCTAACTAACAAAGAGGGAAAGAAACGAGGGCGAGAAACGGCATTCGTTAACCTGTGCCACGCAGCACCAGCTCCTGAAGACTGGGCCAATCATAAGGGGCCGAGAACGAGTAGTCGGGAACGAGGGAACGAGGATCAGTAAAACGGGACACCGGTCTGTACAGTTTAAGAGACCTCTGCGAGGGGGTCTCTTCCAAGATAAAAATAGTACCACCTGCCTTGATATATTTGTTAATCCAAACAATTTGCCACTTATTTAGTTTAGGGTAGTTAGCCTCATCTGATTTGAGTTCTACCCAGAAAATTTTAGAATCAGATACGCAATGAATATCTGGAATACCATTGATAGTGCTAGATTCTATGCGAGTTAAAAAACATTGGTTAAGTCCTTTCTTAACTTTTTGCCAAAGTCTACTCTCCCTATTTTGGTTACTCATAATTAACTTAACTTTTTAATATTAACGATAACTGATGTTGGGATAATAGTAGTATTTCCAATACTGTCAAATGTAGGTTTATCTTTGGTTTTGATATAATCAGTAAAGATTCTAGTGACTCCCTTTTTTTGATTAACCAGGTAACCTTTAGATACACAGGTAGGTAATTTTTCTTTGTTAAGTGATTTAGTATCTGACCAGCCAGCGTCCCCTTCGATATCAAGCCACTCTATTTCAACAAAAGGATAAGCAGCAATATCGTTACCGAGAGATTTAACATTTAAAGGTATTGTCTTTTTATTTTTAATTCTTCTTATTCTTTTTTTTCTAGCCATCTACTTCTACCTTTATTATTCCAACAGAGGTTACCATTGTAGAATTGTGTACTTGGTTAAATGCGTCAACCCATTCAGACCAACTAGCCTTCTTCAATTGCAGTAACGTCTTCTGACTTAATTTCGATTGTCTTTGCGTTGTACCCATCGATTTTTTTGGATAGCTCTGACAATTTCTCTTCAAGTTGTTCACGTGACATACCCTCCAGACCTGTTACAGTTACTTCTTTTCTATCGACAAAAGCTCCTGCTAATTGACCAGATCTATACTCAGCATTTATAGCTGCAGCAAACTGTTCTTTTTTTTCAGCTTTGTCAGAAAGTCTTTCAAATCTTTTAAATCTTCTAAGGGTATCACTTTCATATTTTTTGATTTCTTTATCAAATCTTGTATCGAAATATTTCGCAACATGAGGTGATGTTTTTCTGGATAATAATTGTGAAGCAGTAGATTTAGCACTGTTCTCATCTTTACATAAATAACCAGCTCTTCTTAAAGCTTCTGCTTGGGTAATAGTACCCCATTCTTGTACTAAAATTTCAACAAACATTTTTTGTTTTGGGGTTAGGTCTAGTTCAGTCCTTAATGATTTCTTTTTAAGTCCACCAGGCATTACTTCCTACCTCTTGGTTTTTTAATTTTACTTTTAATAAAATATTTTATATCGCCTTTAGCAGCATCTCTCGATTGTGCTTTGATATTTTTACCTGGTTGTGCTTGCATCATTTCTTTGATGCTTTTACCACCACCTCTATAATAAGATTTAGCAGCTTTAAGCACTTCCTTACCTAATGAATTCATCAATAGAAATTTCTTATACATAATTTCTATTATATAGATTATTTCATCGTAAAGTAATAGCCCCGAAAACTTCCGATAGCGTTCCCGCAAGAGTGGTGTCCCTGAGGGACACCAAGGGACACCAGAGGGACACCACTAAAATAGACTAAAACCATTGGTACAATTGATTAATAATGCTTTAGGGACAGCAGGGACACCTGTTTTACCCTATGGGGTACTTTTTATTGATCAGGGGTCTAGAATATCTATATAGGTAAATTTAATATTTGTCCGGTGTCCGGTATTATGTTAAGTTTAAGACGTATTATGTTTATTTCATATTACTCATTTTGCTCTGGGGGTTCTTATCATTTTTAGCTCTTTGACTATTTCCCCCGGAGTTTACTCCTTCATCTTTCCACCATGACTAAGCTAACTTGTTAAAATTCTCTTTCATAATTAACTCTCTAATTTTTTTCCTATCCTCCTTAGTACTAGCTCCTCGATACCTCTTATATAAATCTCGATAACGGAGCCAGGACACCTGCATTTCTGTAAAAAAAATTTTTCCATTATTTACGAGTTTCATATACTCACCCTTAATAAAATCAGGATCCATGTCTGCTGCCCAACATATTTCTTGAAAATCTGCACTACCACTTAAAAACCATAAATGACTATCTTGTTTCCAATAAGTTTCTTTTTTAAATTGTGACTGAGTCAAGGCATCTTCAAAAGCTTGTACCAAAATAGCCTGAAACATTCTTTGCTCTGAAACCTCCTTATGTTTAATAAGTTCCATAGCTAACTTAATGCCCAAATTTTTTAATAAGCCGGGAGAGCAAGTCATAATACTTCCTTATATAAATCTTAGGATATTTGAGATGCATAGAATGTTCTAAATGCTCTTCTATATTTTCAATGAAAACAGTGCGTTCTTCCCCAGGTAAAGCTTCACAGAACCAAATGGTGGCCTCTACCCAATTCTTATTTCTTTTTGACATCTGCATAACCACGATGCGGGAAAAGATATGGAAATAATTTTACACCGTGGCTAAGCATTCTTAACAACCAGCGTTAAACCTTTAGCCTGAGCTATTGCTTTACGCCCTGATTGCCATCTTTCCTCGATTTTGTCGAGAAAAGAAAGACTGAAATTTCCTAAGCCAAAGTCATTTCCACAATACAACTGAAACATTAAACTTGTTAACTCATCATACGTTTTTTTGTTAGGACAGACCATAACAAGCTTGTCCAACGCATGTATTAATGCTTCTTCACTACTTTTTTTAATAGTTTTACCCACAAAATATCCTTTAATTAAAAGTTAAATTTGAGTTCGTTGTTCGTTGAAAATAAAGTGTTTTGAAAGCCCCACTTATCTCATTTAGGCTTAGGAATACAATTTAATTAATAATGATTTTAAGTTTGATTGCAAGTAAAAAAGGGGCCAGTCTCCCGACCCCTTTCCAACATCTAGATGTTTGGTTTACTCTTTAAGAGTTTTTTTCCTTGAACAAGTAAGATTTCTTTCATTTGTTCGTAACTTTTTGATTCTTTTTTAGCTATTTTTTTTATTTCATCGTCCACTAATTTTGCTATCATAGAACCAGGCCTCCTGAAGCCTTGTTTACCCATAGCTCTAATTAATGTATACGAATCAATATCAACTGCACAAGATTTCCATTTGTTGATGTCCATGTTTCCTCTCTTTTTTAGTGTTCTTGATATTCTTTTGATTCAAAAAAATCAACAAGTTTTATTTTTGTTTTAGATCTCCCAGAATTAAAGATTTTTTCAATTATTTGAATATAATCCTTAGTGCTAGTTCCAGATAAAAACCATGAAGATTTAGACGCACAAGCAATTTTAAATCTTTTAAAATCAAAACTTGGGTGTTTGTCTGCTACTATGTAAGCATAAACCATAGACCTTTTTAATCTTCGTTTGGTGTCATCCATACCTAAAAAGTATTTTCTTAATTGCATTAGTTGAGATCCAACTCTATCACAATTTTCAATACCTCCTGCAGGAATAAAAAATTCACCTGTTTTAAAATCAGTTCGAATTCTATTCCACAAAGAACATTGTTTCAACAATAAAACCATGGCCTCAGATACATTCATTCCATATTGATTCATTTTACTTCGACAGATTTGATAATCTTTTTTTTGTCTAGCACAATGATGGTTTAGGTAAGCCTCCATAGACCAATTCTTTCGACCTGTGTTTAATCTTGCAACATCTAAAGGGTCATCAGAATTAATAATAATAAATGGTATTTTAAGATCTAGTTCTTTCCTAGCCTGTAAAGTGTGTTGCCCATCTATTACTTCCATGTTTCTGTTTACACGAATAGGATCCATTAAATCCTTTTCAGCAATTAACTTTTTTAATTGCTTAACGTGTGCCTCGTCTACAGGTCTATTACCTCTAGCTTTCTTAAACTTCGAATAGTCTGTTGTTTCGAAGTACTTATTTTTTATTGTTGTGTTCATATCTTTTCCTCCTTGATTAATAGAACATTAAATATCCCAAGGATGCAAAAATAAATAATATTACTTTTGCAGGGATAATAGTTAACAGTGCGATAAACATCATACTAAATATCAGATCTTTCATCAGCACTCCTTAGTTGATCCCATACTAATTTAGATGCGATCGTTTCATTGATTGGGTAGATTGGCATATCATCAAATCTTAATGATGCCTGTTGTAGTTTAGTCATAGCAGCTTGAAACTCATCGTCTGCGTAATCAAGTGGCATGTGTCCGTTAGTCGTTATCAATGGTATTTGTGTAAGAATTGAATCTACCTTCTCAACCCATTCCTTAAAAACTTCTGAATCTGATTTCAATTTAATTCCTTTTGTCATCATATTTCCATAAGTTAAATTTACTATTTATTTCTTGAATACCTTGGTGGAATTTTATTTTCCCACTCAAAATATCTTTACACTCCATCTGTCGGTAGACTTCTCCGTTTACTTCTAATGTAAGACTTTTTGTTGTCTCATTAAAAACAACACTAAACGTATGTGTCATCTCAACACTCTTTGGTTTTACTTCCCATTCTGGATGTAACACTAAAGCTTCACCAAGTTTTTCAGAAGCACTAGCAGCACTCAACTCTGCCTTTGTCCAACTTGCTGGTTTTTCTTTTTCGTTTTTCATGGTATCCTCTTTGTTAGTTATTTTTGTAAAAAACATTATTTATATATAAACATTTAGATGGGATATGCAAGTAAATAATAAAATAGGATATTATAGGATTTTATGACAAAATTTATATTAGTAATGTATATGTGTAGTATGGTTTCGGGTGAATGTCCTAGTAATCATATACCTGGTTTTAGTTTTAAATCTCATACAGACTGTGTACAAAATGGTTATAGAATAGCTCATAATACTTTTAAATCTCTTGAAGAACTAGAGGAATTTGACAAAGAATTCATAGAAAACAACAAAATAGTCGTGAAATTTGAATGTAAACAGATAAAAGTCCCAAATTTGACCATTCCTTTACCAAAACCAAAAGTTAGTACCTAGTTGCTATTATGGTGCAATTTGTTATATAATATTTCATGAAGCTGTATCGTATCCAAGCAAATTATAAAAATATATATATTGATGAGATGCTTGAAGCTGACAACGGTAAGGCCGCTCTTGAGTGTTTAGTAAAGAAGGTTGATTCAGGAGTTGTAACAGAGAATGCTGGTGCTGGGTTCCATGATCCCGACATCCTCATCTTAACCTTTGAGGAGGTAGACCGAGATGCTACAAAAGTTAATATCGGAGAAACTTCAGTTGGAGTCCAAGTGGGCAACACAAGCGTTGTCGCAGGGTAGGGTAACTACTGACATGAAGTGGATTGATATCAAGATCAAAGATCTTAGAACTAAGATTAATGATCAAAGTGTAGAAGACGCAAAAAAAGGTCTTCTAGATATAGCTAGTTAAATACTAGCTTAAAAAAAAATCAACTTTTTACTTAAGACTACTGCGCTCTAAATTTTGCTATTCCTTTGCATGGCCCCAAGATGGTCCAATTGCTATATCAACTTTGGATGGAACTTTTAAATTATCAATTGCATTTTCCATTATTTTTTTTATTTCAACAATATCATTTTCAGTATTTATCGAAAAACATAATTCATCGTGTATTTGTAATAATGGTTTATACCCAGCATTGTAACATTCAATCATAGCTTGTTTTGTTTGATCAGCTGCAGATCCTTGAATTAATCTGTTTAAAGATTTATAGGTAAAAGCCCTCCTGATGTTATTTCCATATATCGCCTTAGCCTCTTCATACTGCATCGCTTTGTTCATTCCGAAGGTTGCGGGTTCCCACATGTCAAATCGGCATTTACGACCCTTTATAGTCCGAATAAACCCATACTTTGAGGCTGAGCTAGATACCTCAGTCGCTAATTTTTTAACAAAAGGTACTCTTTCCCCATATTGTCTTAAAAGGGCCTCAGCTCTGTCTTTTGAAATACCTAGTTCTTTAGCTAATTTATTTTTACCCATACCATAAAATAAACCTAAATTAATTGTTTTTGCTTGAGATCTAGTAATACCAGCCATATCTGCAACTATTTGGTGAAAATCAGCAGATTCATTTTTGTAGGCCTCAATAAACTCTGCTGCACCATCAAATGAATCATTCACTGATGCAGCATAGTGTGCAACAAGCCTAGGCTCCTGTTGTGAGTAGTCGAAACTACCCCATTGTTTACCTTCTTCAGGTAAGAACAAGCTTCTAATTTTGTCACCAAACTCTTTGTTCCTTGCAGGAATTTGTTGTAAGTTTGGGTTTGAATATGATAAACGCCCAGACACAGTTCCACCTTGGTCAGATCTCAATTGATTTATTTCAGAATGAATTCTACCTTTGTGAACATAACGTTGAATGGAGTCTATAAATGTTGAATGGAATTTATTTATTTCTCTTGCTTCTCTTATTAGTTGCGCTATCGGGTTATCACAGTTCACTAACCAGTTTTGGGTAAAACTTGGTTCGTCAGTTTTCGCTGTCCGTGGGTACTCAACACCTATCCTGTCAAACACTTGCGCTACAGATCGAGCAGCCCAGATGTCCACACCTAAAGTAGTTTGCTTTTTAATTTTATGTAAAATTGTTTTTTCTTTAGCTACAAATTCTTTTTTTAGAACGCTTGCTTTCTCTTCGTCAACTCTTATTCCCCTACGCCTGGTATCTATTAAAATAGGTAATAATTCCATCTCCATTTCCCAAACATCGTGTAGGGACTGCTTAGATATCTCTGTTTTAAGCCTATCCCATAAACGTAAGGTTAGCCCTGCATCTTGCTCAGCATAGAAGCCTACGTAGCCCGCAGGCAGCTTCCACATGTCAGCTTTTGGGTCAATTCCCCATTCTTTGGCTTTTTCATTCAAAAACGTTTCATTTTTAATTTCACCTAAATAATCTTTTGCACATGCATTTAAACTAAAACTAAATCTATTTTCATTGATGATTGCAGCAGCAATCATAGTGTCAACTATCTTACCTTTAATATCAAAACCATTTACAAGTAACCAACCAACATCATAACTAGCATTGTGAAATATTTTAGTTGCAGGTAAGTTTAAAATATCTTGCATCCATGCGCAGGTTATTCCTTCATCCATATTGCCTCCTGCATCATGATGTATAGGAAAATACCATTGTTGACCTAAAGCTGCTACAGCAAAACCTACAATATGCCCATCAAAGGTAGCCCAACCTGCTCCTTTGTTTTTGATATTAGGATCTTTAGTTTCTAAATCTATTGCAATTTCAGTAGCTTGGGACAGGTCTGGATATTCTGCAGGGCAGATCCAATCACTGTCGTTATAAATAAAATTAAGTTGATGAGTCATTTTTGATTAATTTTTATAAGTTGTCTTACTAAAGTTGTACCTGGGTTTATATCAAATTCTTTTATGCATCCTAACAAACTTCCCGACAGCGCAAGGATTACAATAATAAATTTTATTTTTAACATTTATTTTTTTGTATTTTTTAATCTTTTAATTTCTAAATCACAATAATGTTTTATTTTTTGTAAATCTTCAACTTTATTTTTAAATAAATACCTACAAACATATTTAACAACACATCCTTGAAAGAATGATAATTTATTTCTTGATATAAATTCATATGGTTGAATGTCAAAATTTTTATAGTGAGATCCCCCAATTTGTTTACCTTCTGGAAAAGCTTCGTCAAACATTTCTGAATTAGACATTTAAAACCTCCAAAGTTTTTAAATTTTCAGCAGCAGCAGAAATTTTATTTATTAGCTTATCTACTTCATCAAGATGCTGCGGGTGTTCACCAATTCCTACACTACTCTCTAAATATATTTTTATCGTAGCCTCGGCTTCAGAGATTTGAGATTCATATCTATCTTGTAAAGCTTTCATTATTAACTTATTAACGTCCATAGTTTGCCTCATATAGTTTAAAATATTTTCCTAAAGGAAAATTATATTGATGATAAGTGCCTAACAAGTGTAATGTTTGTTTAGATCTAGTGGCACCCGTATACCAGACCCTAAGTTCTTGAACTTTATCTGAAAATTTCTTTTTTTCAAAGTGTGATGGAAAATTACATTTACTTGCTAAAACAACATTATCTGCTTCACCTCCTTTTACTTGATGTATTGTATCTATGATTATTTTAGGTGGTTGTGATAAGTCTACACCTTCTTCCATAAGTTTCTTAAAATATTTTTTATCTTTGTCTTTAAATTTTCTTTTAAACACTTGATTCCATGATCCTTTTTCATCTCTCATACCACATCTAAGATGTAATTCATCAAAATTAAACACTTGATTTGGGTGAGCAAAAGACCATTTTTTACTGTCCGATGACCGGTATCCGTGATCAATATTTAACAAAAACTCATACATTGTTACAGCTTCTTCTCTAGTAATACTACCTCCCTCACAAATCTTATCCCAATGTTGAATAGCCGAATATTGGTTTGGATCAAAAGATTTATTATTTTTCTGGTCTTGGTAATACAAACCTAAGTTACGGGCCTCCTGTTGCAGTTCTTTTTTAACATCGTTAATTCTGGCTAAAACCATCCAATCACCTTTTATATCCCAAGGTACTTTTTTTAAGCCATTCCATCTATAAATAGCGCCCTCCTTACCATTAGAATAAAATTCTTTTTCAACACGACAATTCCCCATAGTTTTTAAAATACAATTAGAAAAAAAATGAATATTTTTATTTAAACGCACACTCTTATTTAACACAATAGATCTTCCAGGAAAATTTTGAAACTGTTCTACTTCAGCACCGTTCCATTCATAAATTGCTTGATCATCATCTCCTGCAATATAAACCCTTTCAACTACTTTCGCCAGTTTTACAACTAAATCCCACTGTAAGGGTGTTAAATCTTGTGCCTCATCAACCATTAATACCTTAAATGGAACTGATAAACCCTCGTTAATAAATTTTTCTATCATGTCTGTAAAATCTAATCTATCCGGTGTTCGTTGTCCGTTAGCTAATTCCATTGTTTTAAATTCTTCGTAACCTGCAATAATTGATTTAAATTGTTGTAATCTAACTGATTTTCTAGATTGTTGTTTGTACAACCACACAGGATCTACTTTCATGTTTCTTGCTCTGTCATAAATTTGAAGAGACCAGTTGTTGTAAACCTTTGCATCATCATAATTTTCTTTGTAGTTTACTTTTACAGTTCCATATTGTGTGTGAAACATTAGTAAGTCACTCTTAGGATCTAAAACGGGAATTTCAGCAAACTGTTGTCTGGCCAAAGAATGTAGCGTTCTAAAATATTTGAAATCATCTTCGTCATATTCTTTAAATTTTTTCCTAACTCTTGATATACATTCATTTACAGCCTTATTGGTAAAAGAAATATAACAAATTTCATCAGGTGAAGTACCTTTTTTAAGATACCTCTGTACTCTCTTGAGTAAGTTTTCTGTTTTACCTGTACCTGGGGGTCCAAATATTTTAATTGTCTTCCCACGCAGCTTTTGCTTTAATAAATTTGACATCTTTGTTTTTATGTTCCATTTGTTTTGGTAAGGTTACCACCCAATGTCTGCTACTAATATTTTGAAATTTCTTTTTTGGTTGAGCTCCGCCTTGCTCCAAAAACCTAGTGCATTCTTTTTCATTCCAGTTGTAACTCATTTTTTTCATAAAAGATCTAAAGGTTTCTAATTTAAATCTCATTTCATTTTCATCTCTCCAAATATTACCTGAATCTATTTGATCAAATTCAGTTGTATCTTCAATATCTTCTAAAAATCTTGTCATTCTAGAATTAAATACATCATCCCCTTCTTCTTTTGCATCAAAGCCTTCCATATCTTGCTTGTTGTTTATTAATTCTTCCAACCAATCTCTATAAGGATCTGGATCTCTTTTAGTTGCTTTCAAAGGTCTCCAAACAATATCATAATTTAATAATTGCTCACCAAGAAGTTGTTGTTGGTATAATTGTTTTGTAGACAATCTTATAGACTTACCTTGAATAGGTAAAATCCAATAAGGCTCTGGATAAGAATTTACTTTTAATAGTTTACCTACTTCAGGCATTGCTTCATTAGACCCAATACCTAATTTACGTTTAACACATTCTGATGAGACACAATGCATTCTAGCAATAGATGTTTTACATTTATAAGCATATTCTTTATTCTCAACTCCCTTAAAAATATTTTGTAATTCTTTTGGGTGCAGTGCCTCTGAACAAACTTTAGTCATCATGTTTCTAGTCCAGTCTTCATACATAACAGGATCGGGATTTACTTTTTTTGCTAAAACAGCAACATTAAACATAGCATCATTTCTTCCTTCTCCTTTTTGAACTTTATTTTTCATAAAATTAACTACACAGGGAGGGTAATCTTTAGTTTCATCGTCCTTAAAAATTTTTAACTTTTTAAAAGCATCAGGTGTTAATCTAAATTTTAGAACAAATTTATATAAATCTTCAATCTTAACTGAATTGCCTTCATCATCCATTGCAACTCTTGTAGGTGTTTTTGCTTTTTGGTAAGGTAAATTTACAAAATTTCCTTTTCTTTTATCATCCCATTTTTCAGGAGTTAAATCTACTTCGTCTTGAGCAGGAAAAATATCTGTAGTGGTATCGTTAATACCTAAGTCAGAAGCTATCTCAATTAATTTTTTTCTCATTGAAGATGCAGCTATTACACCTTCAATGAATAAAATCAGATGGAGTCCGTTGGATTTCGATCTGAAGGGTACGAGTGGGTATTTCCTTTTCCGAATTGTCGATATAACTTCCTTATGCTGTATATTATAACGATCAACATCGATGACCCCCCAACTGCATGTATTATCGTCTCTAATTGGAACTGATCCATAGTAAGCCTCTCCTTTTAAATGTTTTGCCCAATGATCTTTAGTCATTGGTTTAGGCTCAACCCAATGTTTAAATTCAGCTTTACCTTTAGAATTTTTACTTCCAGTAGGTGCTGAACATCCAAAATATGTAGGTGAACCCTGGAAGAGTTCTATAAACTCCCCCAGGGTCTTGTCAAGTAGGTCCATGTTAGAATGGCGTTTTTTCTACTTGTTGATCTTCTTTTTTGTGGTTAGTTCTTATCGCTCCTTTTTTACATGATTCATAAAAATCAAAAGCAGCTTTTATTGTTTCATCGCTTTCCACCTGACCCAGATGTTCAATCTCCCAACCATACCAAGAACCTAAATTGTTTTTTTCTAAAACAGTTTTAAGTAAATATTGTTGAGTAAATGGCGCAGGTCTGAAAAAACCTTTACCATCTTTTTTCTTTGCTCTGAGTGACATCATCATTGAATTCCACTTTTTAGATTTTTTTCTTTGAGTAGATTTCATAGTGATCATAGCAGTAGAAGACTTCTCTGGCTCAACTACTAAAACATAGTGTGAGGCAGTCTCTTCTACATAGTTACCATTTTCAAGACGATCTTTACCATCATCGCCTCTTGTTGTTTTACTCATAATATCACTATCACTTGAGTAAACATTAACAGGAGCAACAGCACCTTTTTCTCTGTCTTTCCATTCGATGTACTCCAACTTATAGAAACAAGGAATAACTTTCATTCCTTCCGCTCCATTATAAAGTTCATCGGTCACAGTGTTGTAGATCATTCCTGGTCTTGCTTCAGTTATAAACTGGCTATCTCCTTGTGTGACTTGTGGAGATAATTGTCCAAGAACTTTAAGAAATGGTAATGCTAGACTTTTTGAATCTACATTATCAAATCCTTCGTCGGCAAATTGCTCAATGTTAAAATCAGCAACTGCACCGGCTTGTTTTTTAATCGCTACTTCGTCCGATTGTCCGTCTTTTATTTTCATATGTTACCTATTATTTGTTGGTTATTTTCGTTTTATTTGCGATGTATACTCCGAACAAATCAAAAGGAAGTTCTTTACCTTCTTCGACTTGCTCTTTAACAAAAGCCTTAAGAGTCATAGGCTCAACTTTTTCTTTTTTATTATAGTTGAATCCATGTTCTTCACAGACCTTTATTAATTCAGAGACCTGGTTGTCTTGCCCTCTGTTGAATGAAGCAGTAACAGTGTTCTTAATAATATCTTCGAACCCCTTACCTCTCAACCAACTGAAAGCTTCGTCAACACGTGATTCAGGAATTTTTGCTGCATAAAAAGGTTTTACTTCTACAGTAGAACCATCACTTAATTTCAACAAAGATACACCTGCTTCCTGCATCATCTCTGGAATTATTCTCTCTTCTAAATCTCTTCCTTGATTTTTTAAGACAGATAATTTTTCTTCAGCGTCTTTTATTTTGACGTGTATTTCTTTTAGATTGTTACATTTTTCAGTAATAGATTTTACACTATCCTGATTAATGTCTATAGTTGACATTTTTTCAATATCCATATTTCCTCCTGATGCCCTCTTAAATTATCTTATTGATCTTTGCAACAAAAAAATATAAAAGATTTCAGGATGTGGAAATACCCTTATAAGACTAAACCTTATGAGCATCAAAAAAATGCTTTGCAGGAATCAGCTGAAAAAACTCAATGGGCCTATTTTATGGAAATGGGTACAGGTAAAACAAAAGTAACTATTGACAATATTTCTTTTTTATATTTTCAAAGAAAAATTACAGCAGCATTAATCATTGCTCCAAAATCTGTTTATACAGTTTGGGAAACAGAAATAGAAACACATATGCCTGATATTTTAAAGAAAAAAATATATAGGTGGAATTTAGATAAACCAAAAGATTATTTTAGCCTTAACGAATCAAAAGATTTAAAAATATTTTTAATTAATGTTGAAGCTTTATCAACAAAAAGAGGTTTTGATGCTTGTGTAAATTACCTAACTAAAAATACATCAAACTTTGTAGTATTGGATGAATCAACCACCATAAAAAATAAATCAGCAAAAAGAACAAAAAACATTTTAGGATTAAGAAAACTGTCGTATATAAGGCGTATCCTAACAGGATCGCCAATAACAAAATCTCCATTAGATTTATATACACAATGTCAATTTTTAAGTCCAGAACTATTAGGTTTTTCAAGTTATTTAGCTTTTAGAAATAGATACGCAGAAATGACAGACATACCTGTGGGTTCAGGTAGATATATTTCAGTACCCAAATATTACAAAAGACTAGAAGAATTAGAGGATAAACTTAAAAAATTTGCAACTAGAATTAGAAAAGATCAATGTTTAGATCTAAAGCCAAAAATAAGACAAAAAAGAGTCATAGAATTAGAAGGAGATTCAAAGAAAATTTACGAAAAATTAAGAACATCCGCTTTAGCTATTGTTGAAGATAGTACAATCTCATTTTCAAATAAATTGACTGAAATTATTAAGCTACATCAGGTTTGTAATGGTTTTACTAAAGATGATGATGGTCTTATTTTACAATTACATAAGTCAAAATTAAATGCACTAGAGGAAATTTTAGAAGAAACTGACGGTAAAGTAATAATTTGGGCTAATTATTTATATAATATCCATGAAATTAAAGATTTTTTAATTAATAAATATGGGCCAGACTCAACAGTAAGTATATTTGGTGAAGTAAGCGTTGAAAATAGAAAAAAAGCTGTCGATAGAATTCAAAAAGATCCAAAAACTAAATTTTTAGTAGGTAATCCTACAACAGGTGGCTTTGGTTTAACTCTTACTGCGTGTAACACCGTAATTTATTATTCAAATAATTATAATCTTGAAGTAAGAATGCAATCAGAAGATAGAGCTCATAGAATGGGCCAGAAAGGTTCTGTTGTTTATATTGACATTGTTGCTAGAAATACATTAGATGAAGCTATAATGAAAGCTTTGACTAATAAAGGAAAAATTGCTGCTAAAACTTTAGGTGAAGAAGATCTTAAAAGTTGGTTATTATGATTATTTTTGGATACCCTATACATCGTAAGCATAATAAAAGAGTTCTTAAAATAGTGGCAGTAGTAATTATTTTAATTATTGCTGTGATAGTTTATTAAACTGTTCTACTCTTTCTAGAAATTTATCTCCATACTCTTTTAATTCCGACTCATTTAGTCGGAATTCTTGATACATAAGATCTCTAGTACAAATTGATATAACCCCTTGTTCAATAGGTCCATAATTTTTAGTGTGTGCTAAATAGTAAGCTCCTAGTTGATATTTATAATCTTCAACCCATTCTTCTCTTTTAGGTCTGTTTGATTGTTTCCAATCTACTATGCTAGGTTTACCATAAGCGACACATGATAAATCTGCTGTGCCTGCAAATTTATTTTCATATTCTAAACTTATTTCATTTCCCCATACTTCGTCTATTTTAATATTATCTAAAATAGTTTTTGCCATCATTCTCGGTTTTTTTCCCTCTTCTGTAGCGTTATAATATCCTTGTCCGGTTAAATAATATTCTAGGACTTGGTGCATTTCTGTTCCTATTGTAGATGCTTGATGCATAATTCTATCTGCTTCTGCATTACCTACTTTTCTACGCCAATTATCTAAAAATCTTTTGTCCTTAGTTGCTCCGAGTATGGTAGTTACACTTGGAACTTTAATATTATCTACTAAGTATTTACGTCCTGTGGTATCTGAAAATCTATTGTAATGTTTATAAGGATACTTTCTAAGTAACTTCATAAGTAGTTAATACTACAAATGATTGGAAAGTACAGCCATAAATATTGCAAACATACCGCCCACAATAATTTTTTCTATTCTATTAATACGTGATTCCATTTTATCCATCTTTTCAAAGGTCTGCTTTTGCATTAGCTTACAAATTTTTTCGTGGTGATCTATTCTAGCTGATGCAGATGCTTTAGCCACGTTTATTACCTCTTTGTGCTATTGCAGCTCCTGTTGGATCGTTAGGAAACAAAGCTTGGAAATTTTGTGAATTTACTTGTCCGGTAGCCGGTAGTACTGGTGCTGTAGGCGCTTGAGCTATGGGATCTTCTAATTGAAGGTCGGCCATAATCATTTTTTCTTCTGCTTCGATTGGAGCTTCTTCAGCATCAACCATAGCTTCGTTTTGTGTTGCAGTCGATAACATCTCTACTGCATTAGTATCTGTTTGTAAGTTTCCTGAAGAACCTGAGAAATCTTGTGCGAACATTACTTCATAATTATTCTTAGGAATTGTATCTTCGTTATAGTTAGGTGCTGGAACTTTTGCTTCTAGTTGTCCCATTCTTTCAGTAATTTCTTCTGGTGTAACAGTTTTAGGATCTACTCTTGGTATATCTACATCACCTTCGTTTAAGTAATTAACAAGTCTTGCAAATGCTTCTCTTTTTTGTGTAAGGCCAAGTCTACCAACTACGCCTGGAGATTTTAAAACGTTAGCTGCTGTTTGTATGTCTCTACCTTTAAAGTAACGTCTTCCAATACCAAGAACTCCTGGTACACCATTACCTACTTTCTGACCCATTAATAATTTAATTTGTTCATCAGGGTTAAGTGCATCATTAAAAGCTCTCATAGCTATAGGATCTGTAAGTATTTGACCTGCACGTCTACCAAGTAATATAAATAATGCTGGTGCAAATGGGTTAACCGCTGCAGAACCTCCAAGAACTAAAGCTCCTGTAAATGAATTAAGTCCACCTAATTGTAATCTTCTTTGCATAAAAGTAGATGTATCTGCGATAGGGGTATCTGATACTGCTTTCATATATGTTAAAAACTTTTCAAATTCTTTAGATTGAGCTCTACCACCAAGGATAGATATCATTTTTTCTTTAGCTACATCATCGGTAGCATCTCCAATCCCAAGCTCTCTCATAAATTTATTTATGTTAAACATAGAAGTATCTTTTGGACTAAATTTTATTTTAGTTGCGTCAAATATATTAGTTCCAGATTTAACTTTATCGATGCTAAAATCTACTACATCACCCTTTTGAACCATAGATTCCATAACATCAACAGTACCATTTATACCTGCTCTAACTGTTGAATCATTCATGATTTCATCAATCATCGTTCTACCCGCAGGAGATGAAGCTGAATCAAAACCTTTGTAGAATGAATTAAACATCCATCTAGCTTTTGCTGCATTGTATAATGCCTCTCCACCACCTTTAGTAACACCTATTGCTTTACCAGTCTTTTTAGATGTGATTTTATCAGCCCCTAGTAATTGTCTGAACTGTTTAATTGCTGTTGAGTCACCTCGTGTAAATACATCATTTGCTAAATCATTAAAAAATCTTTGTGCTTTTTTCTTCTCCATTGAACCAATTCCAGCTAAAGCTTTGTTAGTAAAGGCAGTTGTGCTGTATTCTTTAAATACTTTTGTAGCATTTGCTCTTTGGTAAAAGTTCATTAACGTAGAGAAAGTGTCATTTGCACCATATAATTTATCTCTTAAACCTTCTGATGCTTTTATTTTTAATGCCATGTCTGCTTCTGCAGCAGCAGGATTTGTTTTTTTTAATGTTTCATATGCAGCTTTTACCGCATCGTCTTTTAAAAAAGTTTCTTTTGTTATGTTTCCACCAAATGAGTTAAGATCATTTTCAAGAGCTTCTCTTATAGACCATAGGGTAGGTCTTATATTGTCATAGCTTGTATCTCCTATAGCTCTGTTTAATGTTTCCATCATTCCTTTATATTGTTTAGGCGTAACAAAATCATCAATACCGTTCATGTATCTAAAGAATAATGCTAAGGGATCTCCTGTGCCTTGTAATTTAGCAATTTCTTTCATGTCTATGTCACCTAAGGCATCCTGTGCATATCCTCTTAAACCGGGATATTTCATAGAAAGTTCATCTACATAATTTTTAGCCATAAATTTTACATGACCCGTAGGAATAACTTTTGGATTACCAATTGTATCCGCTAAAGTATCAAAGGCTTTGTAACTTGCATTAATTAAATTACTATTTTGTATAAAAGCTTGGTCAGCTTGTTTCCAAACAGTAGCTGATAACATTCCTGTTTTAACAAGTGGACCGTATTTTAATACGTCATTGTTTAAATAGTTTCTTCCGGCTGCTTGTTCCGCTCCTTGTAGAGCTTCTTTTCCAATACCATTAATAAAAGGCATGATACCAAGTACCTTAAAATACTTAGCAGCAAAACCACCAAGTAGACCTGTACCTTCTTGTGCAGTCATTACCATAGGAAGTGGTAAACCTTTATCTCTTGCAATGTTTACTAATTCTTTTGCGTCCTTGGATTTAGCACCAATCATTAATCTTCCAACTTTACCTAAACCTTTTGTAATAACCGGTGTCAGTGCTGCAGCACCAGCGTTCCAAGCTAAAGCTGTAAACATAGAGTCTGCTGCGTTAGCCATCATATCTGTATCAACTTCTTTTGGACTCATGTTTTCCATATCAGAAGCTATTGCATCCATTGCAGCAACTCCAACAGTTTCATTTAACATGTCATAAGTAATTGAACCTGCGCCTGCACCAGCAGTACCTCCTAATACAGAGTATATTTCTGCTTTTCCAAGTGGACTAGCTATGACTCTTCCAATAGTTGGGTCTGCTACTTTAGCAAGTAATTTTGTAAGGCCACCTAATAATTTAAATCGTCCTGGTAGTCTTGCAGTTAGTTTGTCTGAAAAGTTGCTAAACATTTTAGTTCTAGCAAATAGACCTGTTGATTTATCTCCAGGTACTTTTGATTTAGCTGCACTAAATATTTTTTTTCTCATTGCAACATAAGGTGTAATTGATCCTATAAGATCTCCAGCAAGAACTGCTTCTGATCTACCATCTAACGAGCTACCTTGTTGTTGTAGTTGTACACCAATAGGATTTTTAACTGCAGCATCCATAGTTGCTACATCTTTTGCTGCACCAGCTCTTTCTGTTTGTAATTCATTCATTGAAGGCCCTGTGATTAGTCCTCTTCGAATAGCTTCATCTATTGCTTTTCTTTGTCTAGCATTTAATTTACTTGGATCAAAAGTATTATTATTAATTTGATCCTGTATTTCTTTTACTGAAGCCATTAGTTTATCCCTTCAATAATATTTTCTATTTCTTCTAAACTTAAATCTTCTGCTAGTTGTGAAGTAACCCCACCTTCTCCTTCAAATACTTCAAAGTTTTTAAGTCTTCTTAAATCTTTAAGAGTGTTTTCTAAACCACCCGCAACTGTGTATAAACTTTCTTGTCTTCTAATATCAGATTCAAGTTGTCTTCCAATAGCTTCAATAGAAGCTCTAACGTCTTTAGAAGATCTTCCAAGTGAGAATATGTTTACAATTTCTTTAGCAGCGTTAACATCTCTTTGTGTCAATCTATCTTGATCTTTAAATGTGTTTGCTAGTGCGTATGTTAATGTAACTTCTTGTACAGCAAGTTTTTCCTGTTCTTCTCTAGATAAACCAGAAAGCATTCCTCTGCTTTTTAGTCTAGCTTTAGCTTGTTTAATTAAATTTTTGCTATCTAAATTTTTCTTAGCTGCTTCTTTACCTTCATCACTTAAATCAGGATCTCTATCAATTGCAGCGTATTCATCAGCCTGAAGTTCAGAAACTTTTTGTTCTAATGCATCTAAAGACATTCCAGATATTTCAAATCCAAAAACTTCTTTTGCAACACCACTTAATCTTCTAGTAAATTGATCAATTTGTAATCCAGCACCGGCTTTAACTTTATTACCATCTTGATCCACTTGATTTAATGTTTTTAATACATCCCTTGTAACGGATAGTGCATTGTACCTGTTTCCAAGTACGTCTTGAATATCAAATAACCTTTTGTCTACACTGTTTTGTTCTAAGAAGTTTTCATATTGACCAATAAGTTTACCTTCACTATCCATAATAGGTCCTCCTTGGTTTACTGGTACGAATGTTTCTCTACCGTTTGGTCCAATACCTGCTGCTATTTGTTTCGTTCCATCTTTTAAAGTGTAGCCTTTGTAATTTCTTAACCTACCATCAGCTCCTCTAATTTGAATTATTCCTCCAGTTCTATCAGGACTTTCCTCTACTGCATTTTCATTAACAAATTTCATGTGATCTACTGCAGCATTTAATGATGCTTCTCTATTTCGAGCTCTAAGCTCACCTTCTTTTAATTTTATTGTTGCATAATTATTTACTGCAGGGCCTATCGCTTGACCAAATACTTCCATAGCTCCACCAATACCAGCTTTAGCTGTAGTTCCTGTTAATAATCCTGACGCAAGGTTTGCTAAAAATACTAATTTAGCTTGTGATCCTTCACCTTTAAATACTTCTTCTTGATATTTTTTAGCAAGTTTTATTGTTTTATTAAAATCAACATCATTAGAAGGTCCATCTAATGTAATTTCATTATTCCCTTGAGCAGTGCTTTCTGCTTTTTGTGCTTTCTTCTCTGAAGCAGGCATATCTTTATCTACTACTTTAGTTGGTAAAGTATCTGTACTACCCGGAGGTCCTGGAGGCATTCCTGTGCTGTCTATATTAACAGCATTTTCTTGTACAGCATCTAAATTAGCTATGTCGTCTGAATTAGCTACGTTGTCCTGTAGCAGTGGGTCGCCTTCAGCTTTTAATGTTTTTGAATTACTTCCAAACCCAGAAGGTCTTCCAGAACCCGGTCCTGTTTTTGGTGCTGCTGAAGATCTTGGTTCAATTGGCTTAGGTGGTTTTGGTACAAATTTACCAAATAAATCTTGATCAGTTACACCTTCACTCATTACATCTGTTGCTTTTAATCTATTTTGTCTTGCAAACTCAGCTCTTTCTTTAGGAGACATTGCATTAATTCTTTTTCTTTCTGCAATTCCTGCCTTTGTTCTATCATATGCACCATAAGCAGCAGCACCAACAATAGCGCTTGGTAACACACCAATACCCGCTAAAGTAGGTAATGCTTTAGTTGCATAATAACCTCCTGCTAATCCAAAAGGCATTTTTGCTAGATCACTTTCAATACCTAAACCCTCTGCAACTTTTTCACCTGCATAGTAACCACCAATTGCCGGTATGTTAGCTATACCTCTAATTAAATTTTTTCCCATTCTTGCTGGGCTACTCACTTTCATTCTTTCCATAAATGTAGGTGGTTTTCTAATTGCTGGAACTCCTGGTGCTGTGTAAGCTGGTCCAACCATAACACCATTGCTTGCATTAATAGTTTTAAGCACACCTTTTCTAAGTGCTTCTCTTCTAAACATCGGTCTGTTTAAAACTTTGTTAAGTGACATCTAATCTCCTTTACTTGTTAGGGTTTACGCCTTGGAATGCTGTAAAGGCACCAATACCTGTTCCAACAGCTTGTGCTAATGGACTAGTAGTAGGCTGAGTACCCATGGTAACACTTGACGTAGATTTTGGACCTGCCGCATAAAGGTTAGATAAAAATTCTGCTCTTTGATATGGTTCGTATTGTTGTTGTAAAGTATTTGCTCTTGTTGCATCTAATGCTTGTTGAGCAAGTTGTCTTTGAACACCTCCTGCGCCCATCAATTGTTGTATATCTGCTTGTGCCATTTGTTGTTGACCTGCACCTACATTTGCTAATTGTTGACCGCCTGCTAAACCAACTCTTTGTTGGTTTTGAGCTGCTTGTAATGCTGTTTGAAAGCCCATTTGATTAGATCTTCCTATTGAGTCTAAAGTTCTTCCTTGTAGCTCTGCTTGTTGAATACCTTCTCTTCCTCCACCAAAAGCACCTGAACTAATTGCTTGTTGTGCTATTTGATTTTGCATCATACCTGATTTTCTTAAAATTTCATCGTTAACATAACTTTGGTATGGATTTAAATATTGATTTATTTGTGATGCTCCGACTGGTTGAACAGCTGATTGAAGAGCTGCAATACCTTGGTTAACAGTTCCAGAACCTACTCCAGTTGTTCCAGCTTGTGTAAGACCTAATTGTTCTAAAGCACCTAATGGAGCAATTTGTTGATCGGGTAAATTAATTGGTTGTTGAGCAACTTGTCTTGCTACATCCATTAATTCAAGTTTTCGTTCCTCTATACCAGGAGCTTCTCTTACAAACTGTGTTTGAGAACTTGGTGTTGCTGCGGGTTGATTTCTATTTCCTCCTCCGAAAAAACTCATATTCTTATCCTATCCATTTTTCTAATTGTACATGTCTTTCTTTCCAACCATATTGTTTTGTAATTCTCTTCCAACCAGGTCGGGCCATAATACTTAATCTTTTACATTCATTTGCTTTTGCAAATTTTACTATTTCAGCTTCTAAGTTATCTTGCCAAAGATCTCTTCTACGACCAGTGCATATAACTATTTCATATTGATTAAAATTTGGCATAACACCTATTCTACCAAGACAAACACCAAAAACTTTATTTTCTTCTAGTTCATCAGAACCAAACATAACCCAACATTGCATTTCGTCTTTTTTTAACCACTCTAAAATATGCGATGAATCTGCGTATTTACCCGAGTAAGCTAAAGCTTCCATTACCATAAATTCTGCTAAGGGCCAAAACCGTTCGATATCTTTTGGCTCAAGTGGTAAAATACTAACTAATGCTTTAATTTTTTTTTGTTTCGCTGTTTCCATAATTATCCTTCAATAAATCAAATACTCTTTTGTATCTTTTTTGTTGTTCATAGAAGTATTCAGCGCCTTTTTCTCTCATATCTTTCATACTATTTGGATTTCCACCAGCTATGATTCCAGCACCTAATACTCCATCTGCTCTTGTTACAAATTCTCCATCTGCTAATTGAGCTAACATTGTATCCTCGTCTTTATCTCCTACACCTGCTCCATCTTCCACATAACCTGTGGCTCTTATATAATTGTTTGCATCGTCTTCATCATGAGAAACTTTTGATGGAAGATAGTTAATACCACCTTCATTAAATTTTTTTATTTCAGCTAAGCCACCTGTTCTTAGTCTAGTTTTTTCCATTGCATAAGGTCCAGTTCTAAAATCACCTTGATTTTTTGGATCTGCTTCTGGTTTATAAACTTGAGCATATTCTTTTTCTTGTCCTGTTGTTGGATCTATATAAGTATAATTTGGTCTGTTAGCCGCAAAATCTGCATAACCAACATTGTAAGTTGGTGTGTAAATATCCGTTGGCCCTTGATCGAAAGCACCCAACAAGTAAGGCACACCTCCTGCTAAAGCAGAAACTTTTAATGGATCAAAGCCCTCGTATCCTCCGTCTTTTTGTTTTCGCCTTAATAAAATATCTAACAAACTTCCTGATTTTGGTTGACCATTTTGCATACCGTCTGGAGTTTCAAAAGGGTTAGGTGAACTATTTGTTGGATTATAAGCTCCAGGCATATTACGTAAGATCGCTGGTTGATTTGCTGCAAACTGTTGTGCTGCTGAAGAATTAGGGACCATACTCAAACCAGAAGAACCTAAAGTATAACCTGTGTATGCTCCAGCGGCTCCCCCTAGTAATCTACCAATCCCTGATGCACCTGAATCTTTTGCTGATTTATATCCCTGATAACCACCATAGGCAGCTAAGGCGTAAGGGACAAGTGCTAGTGGGTTCATTTAATAAATTCTCCTTTTATGATCTTTAGTAAACAATATTACCATTTTAAGGCTTAGATATCAACTCATCAGCAAAACGTCCTTGATAAGAATGCTCTCCCACGTGTACAATAGGGGCCTCTACAAAGGCATAGCATTTACCACCTATATCTTTCCATAACTTACAAAATGAAAAATCTTCTCCAAGATATGTTTTTGTTTCTGGGTCATGCAAACAATCAAAAAAATTCCACATATTTGGTTTATCTACATATTTACCATTTATTACTGTTTTTTGGACTATACTTTTGTCAGGGTATTGTTTAATCATTTTTTCAAATACAGATCTTTTAATCAACATACAACCTGTAGGGCTATGTGTTACTTCCATAACTCCATTATCAAGCATAATACTTTTGGGGTCATCTACTTTCATAGGGTAGGTATTCAAATATTTTTGTAAATCTGACGCTTTTTTTACTTTACCCTCTTGAATTTTACTAAACAATTTATCCCACATCATAGTTTTTAATGGATAGGGAACAGAAATCACTTCTTTATCCTTATCAATCATTTTAAATATAGAAGGAGAATGAAACCAAATATCTGAATCAATAAAAAGTAAATGAGTATGTTTACTTTCTAAAAAACCGGAAACACATAAATTTCTTCCTTGGGTTACTAAAGATGATTTTATTAAGTGAAATTGTATTTCCACACCTCTATCAAAAGACATTTTTTGAAACTCAAGTAAAGCTTGAGCATAATGCATTGAAACATCACTGTGTACTGGGCTTGCGACAAATATTGAATAAGGTGCTTTTTCTTTTTCTTTTTTTGTTTTTTCCTTCCATAAAGGTTCTATTGCCTTTTCGTAAGGTGGTGGATCTACCTTAAACTCTTTAAGAGTTTGATAAGTATCTTCATTTACAAATTCATTGTTTCCACTCATGCAAGGCTCCTTTCAAAAAGCTAGACCACTGTTGTCCCTTTTTATTCCAGTTGTAAAATTTTTTATAAAACTTTTGTTGTTCTTCTAAATGATCTTGAATAAAATCTTCATGCAAGTAATTAGCTGCAGTCTTAATAGCTTCCGCTGTGTCTAATGCCATTTGTTCATAATTTTTATTATAATTTACATACACTGGCCATTCTGCACAAGTTTCATATAAAGCACCAAAATTATTTGTAATGACATGTACTCCAGAAGCTAAAGCCTCAAGAGCAGAAGCGCAGGAAGTTTCTTCAAATATTGAAGGATAAACAAACATATCATAATTTGGCATCATTTCTTTTATGTATTCGTTTGGCTTATAACCAATATAATTTACATTTGGTAATTTTTCTGCTTGTTCATACAAAGGTTTAAATTCATCCTCATGAATTTTACTAAAGTCACTTCCATAAACTTTAGTTGATGAATAAACATCTAAAGTAATATTTGGGTCTTGTATTTCTTGCATAGCTCTTAATAATACATTTACTCCCCTCCAAGGAGTACAATGATGAATTAATTTTATAGGATCACCTTTTTTATAAATTTTTCTTATAGGAAACTCTTCTATACCATTTTTAATGACTAATGATTTTTCTGTAGGAATATCAAAAAAATATCTAAACTTTTCGTAATTCCAATGACTGTTAAAAATATACCAATCATATTCATGATGTCTTTCTTTATTTCTAAAAAACTCTTGTAGATTAGGTTGATCGTAAGAATTTTTTTGCCAAAGTATGTTCATTTTGTTTGGGTCAATGGGTACCTTACCTGGTATAGAAGTACATATTTGTACTTGATCTAACAGATCTTTTGAAACATGCTTTTCAAGCATTTCCATTTGTAGCTCTGTAGCACCTCTTGGTTTCATAAGTTATTTTTTGGTGTGTGCGTCTAACGTTACTCTTGTAACTTTCACTTCAAGATCTTGTCTAAAATCATCCACAGTAGTATCAGTATTGGGATCAGCAACATCAGCATCAAAATCAGCTTTAGTAGCATATATTTTTCCCGTTTTTTTATGTTTAATTATTTCTTTAGCTTCTACTGGTATTTTTGGTAAATCATTCATTGTATATTTATGGTTAAAGATAATTTATTTTCATTTTTACTTAAAACTTGATGATATGTATTTTTTGGAATTATGCAAGTATCTTTAGGTTTAAGTATAAATTCTTTATTTTCTACCTTCCAAAGTGCTTCTCCATATATTTGTTTAACAATTACATCGTAGTCATGCTTGTGGTAAGGAAAGCTAGGTATTTGCCCAGGTTTAGAAAAATAAAAATTTCCATTTATCATTAAACCTGATTTATTTGTTAAAGTTTTATTTAAACTTCTTAATTGGTTTGTTAAATCAAAAACATTAGAAATAATAGTTGTAAAGCCTAGATCATAAAATTTTTTCCATTCTTCATAATTTAAATAACCCTTTAAATTAAAAAAAAGTACAGATTCAAGCGCAGCAGTATTAGTTAAAATTTCAACCGATGCTTGTCCCCACGGATATCTATGGGGCCATCTTTTTTCTATCTTTAATAAATCTAATAGATCTTGTTCCTTAAAATCTACGTCTGTTTTTTTAATTATTGTTTCTAGTTCTTGTAAAAAATTCATTAAAATATAAATATTACTTGGTTTTTTCTAAATTTATTTTTAAATTTATTGTTATCATAAGCTAAGCCATGAATCAAATTTGATCTAAAAACTACCAATTTATTAAATTTAGATTTTATGTTGCATAGTAATTTAAAATTTTCTTTTTTTTGCCAAGGAGTAGAATGTTCTGTGCCTACATTATCATGCTCATTAATTTTTTCATAAATGTTTGTGCCGTCGCAGGGATCTTCATTTAAATAAATTATACAATTATAAAAATTGTCATCTTGGTGTGGCCACCAATAATTGTTCTTATAATCTTCTTTTATATTTTGAAACTTTGTAAAGTTAGTTATGATGTCTCCTTTAATATTTTTACAATCTCTATTAAATAAATTATAAATTTTTTTTTCTGTTTCTTTAAATTCTTCAGCAACAACATGATGCTGACAGTCTAAAAAATCATGTGTATTCAAAGAATCTTTTTCTGACCATTTATGTATTACAGGTGCAACGGAATCAAAAAATGAGTTAACCTCATGTGGGTTTTTATAAAAATTATCCATTTCATAAAAATATTCATTAACCTTAAGTAAATTAAAGTTGTTTATTTCAAACACTAAACCCTTCCTTGGCCCTTATAACGTGTAAGTTTTTTTTGTAATTTTGCGTGCTTGTTTAAGCTTTTCTTGTGGACTCCACGACGCTTCTTTGGTTTATCCCTAGGTGTAAAGAATTTAAAACTTTGTTTAGCCATTTTCTTGTGATCTATCTATCAGTGCGTAACTTATTGCTCCTTGAATTGCATTACTTCCTGCGGCTGCTTGTACTGTTATTGCGTCACCTGCTTCTAAATTTAAACCCTGAGGTGTAGCATTAACTTGTGATTTAGCGGCAACTTCATCTCTAAAAAATTCATACTCAGTGCTTGAATCAGAAGCATCTACCAAATTCATGTTTACTAAAATACCTGAAGAGGCATCGTTGTTAGAACAATAAACACTTTTAACAATTATTGTTGCATCACTAGGGCATGTCAGTGCTGTAGTTTTACCTGTACTAGCTTGTTTGTAACCTTGATTTTTATATCTAATTGTCATGATAAAAAATAATTAAATGTATCTAGTTCATTTTTAAGTTCTTGTTGATAAGAAGTGTTTAACTTATCCTTAAGAGTTTGTAAAGTTTGAGCTATCTGTCTTTGATTTGTCTCAGTATAAGTAGGTGTAGGCTCTGGTATAATTATATCTACCCTAGCCATTACGAACTACCCATTGCATCTGAGCCACCAGCTCCAGTAGATCCTGGAGAAGGCTCACCTCCTCTTGAAGATCCTATTCCACCCCCATCAGAATTGATGTTAGGATTATTAGTAATAATTTGATTATTTAAACTTTGTTTTGCTAGACCTCTTTTTCCTACAGCTGTTCTAATTTTTGCATCTCTTCTGGCTTGAAGATACGAAGAAATTGTTTTTGATCTTCCAAATAAACTAGACTGAGCATCTGTGTTAAATTTAGCTAAAGCTCCAATCCCTAAACCAACAGGATTTAAAATTCCTAAACCAAATGGATTTCCAAATATTGCATTAGTTCCCATAGCATTACCTACAATTTCAGGTAAACCTAATTTGCTTGCTACTGCCTGAGTAACTTGATTCCTAACTTGATTTTTTGCAATTGTTCCTAGATCTGGCATTTGAAAACCCCCATCTTGACCTTGCATAGCTCCTGAACCCATAAGATTATTATTATATATTGGAGCAATTCCTTGGTTCATATCATCGTATAGTGGTGGTAAAAAATCTGGTTCCATTATCCTCTCATTCCATCGGGTTGTATATCTGCTCTAAAAGTACCATATCTCCAATTTTCATCAATAGCAGTATTGGCAACTCTTAAACTAGCAAATCTAGATCTTGCTCGAGTATCTACCTTATCAGTTGTGTTTGATATTGTAAATGGTCCTAAAGGAGAAGACGTTGCGGTGTCCGTTGGGTAATCTCGTAAATTAATTGTTACTTGTGCATTGCCTGTAATCAATTTAAAATCAGGTACAAACCTTCGCATACTCATAAATACTTGTCCTTCTCCTAAATCAAAATCACCTGATTGTATAAAAGCAGGTATAGCTGTTTTTGTTCCAAAAGCATCTACTTCATTATTACCTTCTTCGTGAGCATAATATGTTGAGGCTCCGTTAACTGCATTAACTCCTTGAATAGTTGGAAAGTTAGGTGTCCCTGTTGCAATAAATTCAGTGGCGTAAGGATTATCATATAAAGTTGCGTCTGCCCAAGTTGTTCTAGATAATGACCCAGTAGTCCAAGTTTGCTCAGAATAATTATAAGTTACTACTCTATCAATTAAACTTGAACCATTTTTAGGATAGAACCAACTTATTTCTTCGTAGAGATGATTTAAGGATGCATAAATTTGTTCACCATTGCTGTAACTTAATCCTAAATTATCTCCTTTTGATGTGAAGACAAAATCTTCAACTAAACAAGGAACAGATTTTACAGTTCCGTCATAAACAAAAAAACCGCCTGCTTGCCCCATCCACCATACAGCACCATTAATGTATTTAATGGAGTGTTGGCCTATTGCTCCACAATTACTTCCAACTTGTCTTATTGAAAAAGTAAATGGAGGACCAACAAATTGCATTACATAAGCGGATGTATCAGTAAGAATTAAAATATAATCTTTTCCTCTTACTGCACCTACAATTTTTGTTCCAGAGTCTATTCTAAAAGTACCCGATGTATTAACTGAAGTAGGGCTGTAATCTGAAATATCTTCTTGATCCGAAAATCTTATAAACATTTTATCTTGAGTAAAACTATTACCAATAGTTGTTTCTGTGCCTAGCATAATTAAATGTCTATCTCTTTCAGAAACAATAGACATAACGGATGTACTAGGGGCACCACTGACTACAGTAGCTCTTGTTGTTAAAGCTCCTCCAGTCGTGCTAATAGTATCCCATTGGAACGTCTTTCCATTTTTTATAGTTGCAATTAATTTAGATCCAAAGTGATCTAATGACCAAGAAGCGGAATCTAAAGTTACCCCTCCTGTTAATGAAGCGACTCCCCACCCTAAATATGCTTCAACAGTAGCTCCTGTAGAATGAGCCGATCGAGTTCCAGCAACTCCTCTAGTAATACCAGTTAAATCATTAGTGGATATACCGGTGTAGCTTATAAATTCAGTACCTATTTTAATTGTACCAGAAGTTGGAAAACCAACAACGGAAGATAATGTGATTGAAGTACCAGACCCTCCTGTACCAGCTGCATCATCTTGTAACAAACCATTCAATGTTGATATAACTCCAGATGAGCCTCCCCATCCTGATGTACCATATCCAAAACCAGAGGTTTGATTTAAAGGACCAACTTTGACGTAAGGATTAATTACAGCAGAACCACTTGCCGCAACAGTAGTTCCAGCATTAGCAGCCATAGTAATTGTAAAAGTATCTTGCGATGGAACGGTTACTACTTGAAAAGTATTAGTCGTAAAATCTGCAGCTGAATAACCAGCTCCACTTGGCGGTGTTACAGAAGTAAATGTAAATAAATCTCCAGCAGATAAACCATGTGCAATTTTATTTACTGTCACAGTTGGACTCGTATTGGCTGTTGTAAAAGTAGCTCCACTAATGGCGCTATCTAAAGGAGTAACATCATAAAAAGCTCCTTCAAAATAAATTACTAAAACTTTATTTGTCCCTAACGCTACGTATCTTCTACCATCTAAATCTGCCCAAACTAATTGTTCTCTGACTGCGCCTACAAGTGTTTTAAATGTAATTTGCTGCCATCCACCTATTTTTTCTGGTAGGCCATATCTAAATCTTACAAAATCTCCATCTGTCCACTGTCCTTCAGCACCAGTTTGAGTTACTTGCTTATTAAATCCAGGTCTTATCTGTACGTTTGTCAAAGGCATAGTAGATTATAACATGTATGAAACGTTTAATCTATAATCCATATATCTAAGAAGTTTTAATTTCCTCACCTGGAACTGTCGTTTTTTCAGCTAAATTTTTATCTTTTTCTACAATAGCTCTTTGTAAATTTATAACAACATTTGAAAGATTATTTATTAAATCTTTAGAAGCTGTGAACGTTAAAGAAACATGGCCTTTCTCATTTATAATTTTAACTTCTTCTTTATTAAAAGCTATTTCTAAATGTTTTTCTTTTAAATTAAAATTCATTGTTTCCTCGATCCTAAGTTAGGTCTTTTATCATATTTAAATTCTGTCATATCACCCTTAGCTAATACATAATGTAAAAATACATTATACGCATAATCTCCTTCAAATTCTTTTCTTGAGTGTGGTAAGTAAGCACCAAAATATAAAACACCATCTCCTTCGTCAATTAAAATATCTTTGCCATCAATATTTATGGGATATTTTCTATCAGTACCTACATTAATAGATATGGTAACTTCGCAGGATTGTCTATCAGTGTGTACTGGTAAGGATGAATATTTTGTGTATAGCCTCCAAAAAGAATATGTAGGTATCAATTCATGTTTTAAAGCTTTTTCTATAATTGGTTTTTTTGATATTAGCAATGTTTCCATTATTGTATCCCCATACTTTCTAGTTTCACCTAAACCTGTCTGACTCATATCACTAAATTCAAGATCAGAAAGATTATTGTTATGAAACATATCCATATAATTAAATAATAAATTACGTTCATCTTTTGTAAGAATATTTTTAATATAGATAACTAATGATTTATTTACTTCATCCATGATACAATACTATACCTTAATCCTTTTGTTACTGGTTTTACCGCATGTGGGTATAAATAATTACTAGGCCACATTATTAATTTACCAACTTCTGGTTTAATTATTTTAATAACTTTTTTTATACTTGGATCCCAAAATTCTAATTCTCCTCCTTCATAATCATTATTTAATAAAATAATTGCAGATACTTCTCTAAAATATTTTTCACAGTTATCTACATGGGGTCTATAAAAACCTCCAACTGAATATTTTAATAAGGTAAGCTCATCAATAGTTTTTAAGTTTATATCAAATTTATTTATATTTTTTGAATAATGCAAAACAGAATTTTTTAATAATTTATACAAAAGATTTCTCCAATGTGCTTCAGTTCTACTAGTAAGATTAGCTTGGTGAAAAGCTCTTAATTCAACTGTTCTTATATCTTTGACTAATGAATCTTCTTCTGAGGAAGAACTAACGACTCTACCTGGAATAAATTCTAGATCTTTAAAAAATCTTAAAAATGCAGATACCTGTTGAGGGCTCATAAATTTTGGATGTTCCCAAATGTATTCTGTTATTTCCATGTTTTTTTTGTCCAAAATTGTCTTTCATACCAAGATGTTAAATGTTTAGATGAATCTAGTATAGCTTTGTGTATGTGATTTTTTTTAAATGGTTTTATTTTCATTTTCCAACTGTCAATCTTAAAAGGAAAAACACTAGCAATAGGTTCTCCTTTTCTTAAAATCCATGTACCTTCTTTCTTAAAGACACAGGGAAAATTTGTTTGTATAGGGTGGTTATAGTCTACTAATCCAGTAATTATTTCAAACCTATCTTCATTTCTATTTATAGGAGGTAAGTATAAAATACCATAACCTTTTGGAACTTTAACAACCCAAGGATTATTTAATTTATAAATCTTAAATCCTTTATTCTTTTGAGCATAAGGACAAGACATACCGCCTATTTGTTCTAAACTATGCCACTCATCCCCCATATTCATATTGTAATCTCTAATATTAACGCTCTCACTAAACTGACTTACTTCAACCCAAGCATCTAAAGTATCTTTTGGATTAGTGACATTGAAATTTATTTTCTGATCTTTGGGATTTTTTATTATGTATCCAGCTGTAATACTATCTAAAAAAGGTTTACAGGCTTTTATTGTTCTTTTTAATTGATCTGATGGGTTTTTAACATCTTTATACCATTGAGGTATACTTAATTTTGCTGGAATAGGATGTATAGACTCATCTTCTATTAAATTTTCTTGAGCTTGAAATTCAATTATTTGTTCAAACATAAAAAATATGTATCATTTTTTTATGAAAAAAAACAGGTAAAAATTATTGTAAACCAAACTCCATACTTAGAGGAACGGGTAAAGAATTATTCTCTAGTGCATCTGTTAGATTATTTCCTGATATAGGCCAACTTGCCTCACTGAGAGAAAGCCATGTGTTATGAACAATATCTTTAGAAGTAGACCAAATTGCAGGAGAGTTTTCATTATTATTTATTGCTCTATCCATTCTTTCAACCATTTTACCTATTTCAGAATAAGCATAAGCCTCAGTAAACTCCATTACTTCATTTGGAGTTGGGTGATCAATTACAGTTGGGTTTACAGGTTGTTTTTCTGTCAATTCTCTTTTACCTTTTCTAATACCATCATGATCAGAATCCGAGATTTCATGACATCCACAACCTTGATTTACATAATGATCCTTTGATTCATCATCATCACATAACTTCATAAAATTATTTTCTTGATTTTTTATTATCCATTTAGACATATTAAGTTCCTGTGTTTTCAAAAATTATTAATACTCCAGCAGAACCCTGGTTACCTGATACGGCTTGTGAATTATTACCATTACCTTTAGATCCTGAAAATCCTATAATAGGGGCTTCCTGCCTGTTCTCGACAGTAAAACCAGATCTCATACCATTCATATCTATATCAGCTCCTGAAAGGTTACCTGGATTTCCAGCTCCGCCGCCTCTTCCTTTTGCTCGTCCGCCATTTGCTCCATTAGCAGTTACATTAGAAATTGCAGTTGCACCTCCGGCATTACCAGGTGATCCAATTCCATTAGAACCTGGACCGCCATCTCCCTGTGAACCTACATTAAAAGGATATGCATCGCCTCCTGTAACAGAAATTTCTGCGAAACCTGTACCACCAATACCACCTGGTTGAGCTGGTTGGCTATTTGGAGCATTAGATCCACCTCCGCCTCCGCCTCCGCCACCGCATAAGTAAATTTGTGCTTTTGTAGCGTTAGGGTTTGCAGTATATGTTCCAGAAGTAGGGCCGCCATAAGATGCTGTAAAAAATTCAAAACTACCTCCGCCCGCTGTTCCTGAAGACGCAGCAGTTAATCTTCCTTGAGCGTCAACAGTGATTGATGCTAGAGTATAAGAGGCTGCCGTTACAGCAGTGTTTGCCAATTTATCAGCAGTGACTGCATCATCAGCAATTTTTGCAGTAGTAACATTTGCGTCAGCAATTTTATCAGTCGTTACATTCGCATTTAAAATTCCTGCGGTCACAACTGCGTTGTTTGAAATTTGTGCAGCTCTTACTGCATCATCAGCAATTTTTGCATTCGTTACGGCATCATCTGCGATACCCGCAGTTCCAATCGATCCACCTAAAGTATCAAGAGATATTTCTTTTAGATTTGTACCATCTGAGTAAGCAGCATAAATTTTTGCTTGATCTAATGTAAAACCACTTCCACTTGCAGTTTTAATTGTTAAATTTGTTGGATTAGTTAATCCAGTTGCATCAAAAATATAAAATTTTTCTATACTATCAGGTATAGTACAAATTGTACTTGCAGCTATTGAAGCAGTTGCAAATTTGATAACCATATTTCTTGCATTAGAAATAGCTTTATCAGTCATAACAAGAGCTAAAGTTCCGCCACTTGAAAGTGTAACTTGTTCAAAACCTGCAATAGCTTGTTGAATTAAATTTAAATTGTTATTTGTGTTATCGCCCCATGTACCAGCATTTTCACCAGTAACCATTAGTTCGAGTTTTAAATCTGCAGAATAACTAGATGTCATAAAAAATTCTCCTTAATTGTGTTAATTATACCTTTATCATGCAGCCAAATCAACCTCAGTCCAAACATTATTTACCCCTGGATTTACTTCAGCCCAGGCTGTAATGTTAGGGCTACCCACTGACATAGTCATTTGTATTCCAGTTGGTTGAACTAAAGCATCGGCCACCACTGTTGTTTGTCCTGCAGCCGCTGTTATTTGTTGACCTGAAACACCTATTATTTGACCAGGTATTTCAGCATGTTGTCCAAGAGACATTGTAGCTTGTAAACCAGTAGGTGATTCAACAGTGGTTTGTATTAGTGAAAAAGTACCTAATGTTGAAGTTAATTGAATACCACTTACATCTACTGGAGTTTTTAAACCAGCTACAGTGGTACCTATTGAACCTGTTAATGATCCCGCACTTGTTACAGTAACGTTTGCATCGGCATCAAAAGTGGATGTTCCAATAGAAAAATCTAATTGGTCTTCAGAAGCTAAAACAAATATATCTTGGTCAATTTGAATTGAAAAAGATGGATTAGCAAATGTAGTTGAAATTTGTCCAGCACTTGTTACAGAAACAGTTACGTCTGCTTTACCTATTGCAGAACCAATAGATGAAGTTAAAGTTTGTCCAGTTGCAATAACTGAAAAAGCTCCGCCCCAAGCAAGGTTACCCCAAGTTCTTCTACCCCAACCGATTCCAGTTAATTCAGATTCATCAACGGTAGCTGCACCAATACTTGAAGTTAATGCTGTTCCAGTTACAGGAACTCCTATACCAATAACTGTGCTTCCTACAGCCATTGATTCAAGACTACCTGTTACTTGTACTAAGGCAGAAGTGCCACCTACAGTAGTACCTTGTGATGAAGCTATTTGTATTCCTGTTACGCTAACATCAGCATTAGCAGAAATAGTTACTGAGTTTTGTGATGTGGTTAATGAAAGACCTGATCCACCCCAATCATTTGAGCCCCAATTAGATTGACCCCAATATTCAGAGCCTGGCGACTGAACTTTAACAGTAATATCAGCCACTAGGCTCCTCCTTAAATTAAGCTAATCTCAATATAGCGGCAGCTGTTGTAAACGCTGGAAATTGAATTGTAAAAGTTCCAGACGTTGCAGTTTTGTCCGCACCAAAATCTAATACAGCTACAGCGTCAGTAGTATTTGAACCACCGTTAGTTTGTGTATTGTAAATTAATGCACCTCGCGCAGTAAGTGTTACACCTACAAATGATAAGTCAGCAAAATCAGTAATAGCTACTGAAGATGAAACTTTTACGCCTTGGTTAACAAGAGCTGAACCACCTGCTGTGTATCCAGATGATGAAACTTCATTTCCAGTAGTATAATTTTCTGTTGATTTTCCTAAAGTAGCTGAGTTTGTATACATTGCCAGTTTGTAAGTGTCTCCACTTGCTGGTGCTGTATCAAAATCGTGACTTCCTTGTAGTAATTCTTTTTTAAAAGAATCGCATATTGCATTTGTTGTTATTGCCATGTTGTTCTCCTTAATTAATAAGTTGTGTTAGGAGTAGGGCTTGGAACCTTAATTCTTGGCACTCCATCGCTATACTCCCCTCGTCTTCTTCTACCCATTTGTTGTAGGGCAAAATTTTGTACTTCTTCATTATACTTATCAAAATACAACTTGTACATATCCTGAGGTCCTTTTAAATATCTAAAAGCCTCTGTTAGCACTCCATGTAAAAGCATGGATTCCTGGTAAGTTGATATAAATGTATTATTTGTAGATGTAAATTGTGGTGGATCAGTAATATAATTAATTTGAACTTCATACGCTTGATCAGGAACGGGTGCTACAAGTAAATTAAAATCGTCCCAATTAGCCCAAAATTTAGGTAAAGCTTGAGCAGAAGCTCCGTTAAATTCAGAAATAAAACTAGTATCTCTTTTTTCTAAAAAAGTTCTAGTAGTTCCGTTTATGACCTGTAATGATCTAATAATAGTTAGATCAGAAGGTAAACTTAAATATCTATTTGCAGCGGTAAAATTAGAAGTAGCATATTTTCTTAAATCATCATAATCAACTTTACCTGCAATATCTAATTCAACAGATCTAATAAAATCTTGAATAATAGCATCAGTTAAAACAGTGCTACCTACCTCTGTATAGTTTCTTACTTGTGTTAAAAAATTTGAATGTGTAACAGCCATTATGTAATACTTACCTCTATTTTTCCTAAAGAAGAAATTAATTGTCTTCTTCTATTTTGTAATGCTGGGTCCTCTGGTATCATACTATGCATAACAGTTGTAACCCCATTTCTTATAATATTAAAATCTTGTGTCCTAAATGCAAAAGATCCTGGGAGAGATAAATTAGCTACTCCAACCATTGTACCACCCGAATCTGCAATAGTATCATCATTAGGTGCTTTTGGGTTTATTTCAGAAATATCTGTGGGCTGTTGAAATTTCATTCCTCTGGTATTTTGTAAAGCAATAGCATCTGCAGTAAAATGTTTTCTTCTAATTTGTGGGTGCTTTGGTTCAAATTCAGAGTAATGAACTAAGGAACCATTCCATTCCTTGACCATTTCAGAATATGGAAAAGCCATACCAGATCTATCTGATATTGATTGTGATCTTTTACCTGTTGCCCATTTTGCCATAATTAAATTCCTGTAGGATAAAATGATTGTGGTGTTATATATGTAGATGTTCTTTGACCATCTTCATCAAGTGCTCTTTTTAATTCATCTTCATAAATAAGTTTGTTTTGTTGTACTCTTTCTGGTGCTTTTTTAATTGATAAATAATACGCTAAACCTGCACACATGCATGGTAAAAATCTATAAACTACATCTGAATCGTTTGTGTAATTTCCTGCATCTTCAATTCTTTTTATTACATAATATTTCAAAACTGTATACGTACTTAAATTAGGTGCTTGATATAAATAAATTTTTGGAGTTTTTTCTCTAGATACATAATACTGAGAGGGTTGTCCAAGAGCTAACTTATTAGGCAAAGCAGCATATGCTGATCTGTCTATTTTCGTTAATGAAACATCTTGAGTATTTATTGTGTCTGCTCCAGCAGCTGTCGAGGAAACAAATGCTTCTAGTACATCACTAACATCAGCGGTTACTGAGTACTCAGCTTGCCCACTGACTAAAGCATTTTCGTGTAGAGCAACTTTCCATAAATGAATTCCTCTATTTGCCCATTCAGCAAATAATAAATCTAAACTTCTTCTAGCAGATCTTAAATCATATCCTTGATTAGTAGAAAGACCACATCTTTCATAACCCTCATCAATTACTTCATCAATACTAAGATTGAAACTTGTAGTTCCAGACGTAGTCATTTTAAAATCTCCTTTTTAGCCGCGGCTTTGTAAGTGTATAACTTATCCTTTTTGCGGTTGTACAACTTAGAAGATTGTATCACTTTTTGACTAAATTTTGAAGACCTTAGGTTTTTTGCTATTGGGTTTTTTTCTCGCATGTTCACTGTCTTTCATAAGCCTGCCGTTGGGCATATAATGGTATCCTGAAGGTGCCTTTTTCTTTCTTGCTCCCCTAAGTTTGCCATCTATTTGTTGTTGAATTTGAGATCTACCTATTGCCATTTATTTTTTCTATTTTAATATTACCTGCAATTGTAACAGAATTATTATTTTTGCAAACCATATGTGTAAGAAAACTAGGAAATAAGATCATTTGGCCTTGCTTACAGGATGGTTTAAAATCTTTCTGACAAATATCATCAATTATTGTTTCATCATAATAGCTTTCAAGTAAAGTAAAAGATGGGTTAATAAAAACAGTATTTGAGTCTTTAATTTTCTTATATATTACAAAAGAAATGTGCTTTCCTGGATGTTCATGTTTTTCTTGAAAATCATTTTCAAGATATTGATTTTCCCATATAGAGTCCATAATAACTTTAAAAGGTGGTTTTATTGTGGGTAATAACGTTTTAACAATTACTTCTAAAAGATATTTTTCTGAATTTTCTTCAAGTTTATTATTATAATCGTGAGAACTTAAAGTTTCTGATAGAAACGTTTTTGAAAATTTTAAATTATTTAATTTTATTTTATCTAAATCAATATTAGTTATCCAAAAAGGAACTGAAAACAGATCTAACTTCATTAAATTAGCTAATTACTTTTCCATCTTTCCACTCCATATCAGGTAAGCCTTGAGTATAGTTTTTCCCATCAAAGGTCAATACTTGTTTTCTGTTTGAATCTGACTCGTGATAGCTTATATGGATCCAGCCTCCTGCGGGATCGTCTTTGTCAAAGTACTCCATAATCAGCTGATCAAAATCTACGTTATTTTGTAACCAGTAGGCTACCTTAATGTTGGGTACACCAAATATTTCTAGGTCGACCGCCTGGCCCAGTGCGTGCTGCGATGTCTTTTTGCTGCCGATCGCTTCACACAACGCCTCGCTCCGATATCCGCTGGTGACTGTCACAGGTTTGTCGAAGTGTGCCCGTAAGGGCTCAAGGACTTCATAACATAGATCACCTAAATTTTTTATTTCTACTGATCCAGGTGTGTTATCAATTCCCTTACGTTGAGCCGTCATCGAATTGGTCATCTCTCTTAAAGTAAAATGTTTGCTTAATTGAAATGGTTTTTTTTTCATAATAGTCCTATTTTAATATTAATTTAACAATTGACTTTTCACCCATATAAATTTCTGTCTCTGCTTTCGATTTTAAACAATGGTATTCTACATTATTACCTGTAGTAGAACGCATAGCAATTCTTTTACCTTTTAAACATTGAGACATAGACTCTTGTATTCTATGTTCGAGAATTTCTCCGTTTACAATCATTAATAAGGCTATTACAACTTCCAATTAGTGTGCTCCATTTCCATTTGCTCTAACTTTATCTTTTAATTGCTCAACATCGTTTAATGCTTTTTCAAGTTGTGCTTTTAAAAATTCTATATTAACTTTATTTGTCATGTTTTGTTCTTGAGTTATTTCTAACTTTTCTGTTGTTTTGTATAGATCTTCAATCAACATATACTGCTCTTGATCCGTAGGTAATTGTTCACTTTTTTTTAATAAATCAGCTTGAAACAATTCTCGTGATGTCTCTAACGATGTAAGTCTAGCAGTAACTTCTGTATATGCAAAGACACCCATAGCAACGGCTATGACTATACCAATCATATTTTTCATTGGCATGCTTACTGATGTATTTTCACTAATCTTCATTTTTTGGTTTTGGTAGAGGTAGTATATAATCTTTTGGTGGTATTTTCAATTTACTTTTAGGAGGTCCTATTATCTTATCATTCATTAATTCAAGGTCTGGGTTCTCTTTTTTGTAATCATCTTTCATGTCATCCCACAAACTTTGAGAGTCTTCAGGTCTAGTAGTATCTCTTGTAGGAGTAATACCTCTACATTTTGATACTAACAATCTAAAGTTTTCGTTGTATGCAAGACTAGGATTATTATTAACCCTACCACACATCTTCATCAATTCTAATTGTTGTTTTATTTTAACGTTTTCATTTATAGTTTTGCAATCTACACCTAAATATTTTCTGTATGTAAAACTTAAATACTTTTGTTCGTTTGTACTATTGTCTGAGTAATTATAATCAGTATCACGTCTATCTGTTCTTACTTCAAGATCACCACATCTTGCACCATACTCGTTAAGATATTCGTTTCTAGGATACGCAGGTTCTATAAATAGGGCTAACATTGTAATTGCTAAAACAAGTAATCCTGTAAAATAATAATTCATCCTGAAAACCTCCATACATTACCTGTTTAAATCCTTAATATCGTAGCTGTGTTCTCTAACTTGATCTGCAAGTTGTCTGTATAAATTTTCTGCCATCTGCCACGTAGACTCTGCAGAAGTTAGTCTTGTGTTTTGATCTATAATTTTTTCTCGAGCAGTGGTTAAATCTCTTTGGAGATTTACTATTTGATTTTGATTATCGTTGATTGTATCTGTTAAATTAACAATATATCTTACACCAGTGAACGTTCCAACTAATACGGATGCTATGACTGGCACTAATATAAAATTCTTTTTAAATAGTTCTGCAATGTTCATATTTACTCCAAAGGAAAATTCATCCTATTATCAGGTGAATCTACTTTTTTTATTTTTTTTTTCTTAAACAAATTATGAATCTTTTGTAATAGGTTGTCTATACCGCCGAAAAAATTATAAAAAAATTTATCAAGCATTTTTATCTTCTATGTCGTAGAACATTTTGTCACTATCTTCGGTAATTAGCTCTTTATTTTCAACATTCCATTCTGTACTTTGTACTTTATAGTCAGGAATATTGGACTCAGTAGTGTAACTAGAAACACTCCACAAAATACGATTATTAGGCTGAGCTGCAAAATTACCATTATCAAGAACCAATATATGTGCACACTTATGTTCATCAGGGACTTCAGAATGTTCCACGTCCAATATATTTGGGTCTGGATGAGCCCAGTCAATTGTGAAAAGATAGTTACCTTTGTGTCTTTGTTTATCAATACCAAAATATTCTCCTTTTTCTCCTATTAACCAATCAAATTGAGTAATAGCAGGATAATAACTAAAACTATTCCACAATTCCAACTCGTGAATTTGCATATCGGGCACTTCGGCTCTGTCATACGATTTTTGGAAAAACGCTGAGATAGGCAATCTCCAGTAACACGCACCGTTCGGTAACATGCAGTGAAATAAGATTGCACGACCAGGGATTGAGGCCATAGCGAATACCACACAGTCTTCAGCTTCTCCTTGATGTTCTTTAAGATCATATAGATACTCCTTTCTTATTTTACAATATATCGGAGGTATGTTTGCGTTTAGGTATGCCATGGTATTTATTCCTCCAATAATTTTTTCTTTCTAATATTCTAATTCTTTTATCTAATATATCATAACCTAACAATTTTTTAAAAAAATTAATTAACACTTCCATCTTCGTCTCGCTTGTCTTAGTCTTGAATTAGGGTCTGCAGCAGCCTTAGGAAATTTTTTCATTTGTCCCAAACTTCTTGCGCAATATGATTTTCTACGTGCTGATCTTTTTTTACCTGGATTATTCTCCGTTACTGCAGTTGATAATTTACTTCCTGGATTTTTTCTTCTGTATGCTGCGACACCTGCAGCAGTCATACCTGCACCACTTTTAGTGGATCTAAAGTTTTTTTTATTTCTAGCAGGCATATTATCTCCGCCTCTTTTAAAACTAGCAACACCACCAAGAGCTTTTCTTTTTTTCTTAATCGATCTTCTTAATTCATTGAAAGACGGCATGTTCGTTAATCTTTCCATATCAGATCGCCAAGATTCAGCTGTTCCTGAACTACCTAATTTTGAAGAAGCAGGCGCTTGTTTTCCTCTAACTTTATGTGGTTGAAATGAACTTCCCTTTTGTGACTGATCTTTAATTGGTACTACTTTAGAGTCTCTTGCACCAGCTCTAATATTGTAAGCTTTTAAAGATTTAGTTCCTTTACCTGCTTTTTCTATATTAGCTTTAGATTTTTTATTTCCTGCAACACGTTTTATACTTTTAAGTAGATCAACTATTTTCTTACCTGCGTATTTACCACCTGCATAAGTTAATCTAAATTTACTCATCTTACGTAAACGTAATTGTTACACCACCAGTTCCTGCAACAGTTGCATGGATACCATCTAAAAATAAAATACCAGAACCAGGTAAATACATATCTAAACCTTCTTCTCCGAATAAATATGTTGCAACAACATCTCCAGTAGCTCCTCCAGTTCTAAAAATAATAGATCCACTTGCACTATTACCTTTACCTTGGATTGACGTTAATCTTGCTCTTCTATTTTGTGCAACCATTTGACCTGTAGAGGTAACATGTGCTACCGACTGGTCTGATGTAAAGCTTCCACCACCACTCATAATTATCCGTTCGCTCCTGTCATATTAGGTCCTGAAAATTTGTCAGTTAATAAAGTATATGCAGTAACATTAGTTTTTGTTTTACAAAAAATTCCTTTTGGAAATAAAATTCCATCTTCAGGAAAATTAAAATTAATTACATCTCCAGCAGGTATATCTGCTACAAACAATGTTGCTCCTGAACTTGATGTTGTAGTTAATTCAAGTACACCTGCTCCACTACCATCTGATGCAATTATAATTCCTTTTAACCTTATTGGATTAGCAATGATTGCAGCTGCACCTGCTGCCGCTGCAGATCTTGTTGCTTGTATATCTCCTTTAAAAGCCATAAAATTCTCCTATGTTTGTGGCTCCCGAAGGAGCCACTAATTATTTATTATTGAGTATCAAAAGGTGTTGCAAGTGTACCTGTTGCGTTAGTCAAACCTTGTACTAAATACAAGTTTGCTGCAACTGCAGTAAACTTAAGATAAGTTCCTTTTAAACCACCTGTCGTAGCAACAGCTGCTCCAGCTTCTCCATTTAAATTAATTTCATTGTTTGCTGCTGCAGGAACCCATTGTTTCCCTGCTACAGAAGCATCAATACCCGCAGTAATCATACCAACAAATTTATCTGCTGTGTTAGCTGTTTTAATTGTACCAGTGAAATCATCTGTAAAAAGAATTTCAAAAGTAGTTCCAATTGTGCTTGCATTATTTGGATCTGTTCCTGGTCCTGCGTTTGCTCCATCTGCTGTTGAAATAATTGCGGGAATCGTAATTGCAGTTGGTGTACCTGCTGGATCCATAAGCATTATTCTTCCAGCATTATTAGCTACTGTCATGTTAGTTGCTAAAGTGTTTGCGTCTACCGCACCTGGTCCTATTGATTGAAAACCGTTTCTTGATCTTACGGGTCCATCGAATGTAGTGTTTGCCATAATAGTTTCTCCTTTGTATAGCGTTTTTTGTAGTCTCTATACCGTCTGCCTAGCCAGTCTACAAAATAATTATTTATTCTAGGTCTTTTCATTATACATAAAAAAAGGGGCGATGTGAACACCGCCCTTAATCTTCAAGAATGCTTATATTTGAGGATAATACAACTCTCAAATCATCTGACTTTTTATTTTTTACAAAATGTTTAAGTATTGCTGGAAAAATTAAACAATCATCCTCTTCAGTGGGGTATTGCCATTCCCCGCAAGACCAACTTTGCATTGTGTTATCAATTTTTACTTTTTCTTGCATTTTTTTTTTTGAAACCCAATAATCAACAAAACTGTAGGGGGACATAAAAACTGTTGGGCTGTTTTGTTTATTATCAAATTTTAGGTAATGAATCATACTAAATTCACAATCAATATGTAAATGAGGTTCCATAAAAGACACATGTTTAGCTGCAGTATAATTAACAATTTCATACTTAAATTTTGTAGTTTTTTGAAAATTAATAGTCTTTAAATAATCTTTAATTGGTTTTTCATAACATTTAATTAGTTCAGAATAGTCTGGTGAATCAAATTCAGAATTTTGATCATCTCCCAATGAATGATGAATATCTGTTTTAAACAAACTTTTAGACCATTTTTGTCTTACTTGTTTTTTTTGGTAGTTTTTTTCTATTGTGTTTAAGATATTTTTTTTATTGAATTCTTTTGGATCTATCTTTGTTTTTAAGACTGGTAGCCCCCAAAGTAAATTATACATCAACTTTATTTACCATAAAAAAAGGGGCGATGCAAATTGCACCGCCCCTTAAATGTAATACTAACTTAGATTATTAAGCAGTTGGTAAATTTCCGTTACCAAATATTGCTCTAGGGTCAGACCAACCGAAGCTGTATCTTTCTCTAGCTTTAAATCTCATGTTTCCAGTATCGAAGTCGCCTTCCATTGCAGTTTTGATAGGTGATCTAACGAAATATTTCAGTCCGTTAGGTATATCAGTCAATAAGAAGAAAGAGTCTGTGTCGGATAAAAAGTTATTAACTCTGTAACCTTCAGGGACCATTCCCATATTATTGATTGCATTGATATCATTATCTGCAGTGCTTGTTCTCATAGGTGACTTCATGATTCTCTCAGCAGTAAACTGTAATTCTTTTGGAATTATCATTTTTCTACCAGAAGAAGCAATTCTTAAGCCCCTCTCGTCAACAAACCCAGCGATGTCAATCAATGACTGCTCAAGTGAAGTTTCGTTTAAGTCTGCTGCAACTGCTAACACATTCGAGAATGTACCACCTGTTGCTAATGGGTGAGCGTTTCCGATTAGGGATTCACCGTCACCACCAGTAACGTTTGTAACTTGCGCGTTGTTTAGAACGTTCGCAGCTTTAACTTGCTTCGTGTTTGCCATAGATCTTGCAAGAGCTCTTGTGTACCTGCCTGCAAGTCTATCGTATAGGTTATCTTCAATTGCTTCTTCAGTGATAGCAAATGCTAAAGCGATTGTTTCGTGATTGTATCTTGCTGTGAAAGTTTCACCTGCTTGATCAAACACTACTCCAGCACCTTCTTGTTTAGTTGGTGCAGAAGCGAATCCGCTTAACATTACTTCTTCTTCAAAAGCTCTGTCAGATGTTTCGGTAGCGAAAATTTCAGCATGCTGATTTTCGTATCTACCATATTCCAGACCGAATAGTGCATTCAAGCCTGGCTCTAGTTCTTTAACTAGTTGGGATCGTGATATAGCCATAATTAAATACTCCTATTATAGTCCTGTTCCACCTTGACGGTAGAAGTGATTGTTGATTCTAACAAGAATATTAGCATTTGAAGTCGTAAGATCATCGTTTTCAGGATCTTGCGATATATCAATTGCTTGTACTGCAAATGTGCCAGCCGTTCCAGTGACTCCCACATCTAACATACATTCTGATATTCCTGTTGTTGTATTTCCTGTAACTGCAGTCAGCGAATAGTTCGTAAATAAATCCGCCTGTGCAAAAACCGCATCTGCGTTCATCAAAAATACTGCGTCTGGGTCATCAACAACAAAGGCAGTAATTCCGCCTTGAGTTGGTGTGATTCCACCAGGGTAGAAATTTGAGTACGTAGGTTTTTGCGTAGTTGGATCATTGTAAAAACATCCGTTGAATACGCCCACAACAGCATAAGAGGTATTTCCAGCTGCTCTAGTTACTGTACCATTTGTTAATGGTCTAACTAAATCACCTTGGAAAATTGCAGTCGCACTTCCGTCCGCAACCTTATATCTATTTTGAGCTCCAGCTAAAGGTGTACCGTCTAGTTTTCTGTAAGGTCTTAGACCAAACTTTTCTAGTTGATTTGCCATAGTTGTTTTCTCCGTTTATTTGTTAATTATCCAAGCCATCTACGGTAGGTAATGCAAAAAAATTATTTTTTACGACTACCACCAAAGGTAACTCTAGACTGCCTATCAATATTGATCGGCATGTCCGGGTGTTGATCCTTCATAAGATCTCTATCTATCGCGTCTGTTCTATCTTGAGTAAGTTTTCTAAAATACTCAGCACGACTTCTTAAAATCTCCTCCGGTATCCTTGCCAACACAAGGCCACCAATTCCGATTAAACCAGCATGTTTACCTTCGTGAATTACAGGGTAATCATTTTGACCAATTTCACTTATTACAGTTTCGGCCCTAACAAATTCCCAACCTTCACGTAGTTTCTTAGATACATTACCTGTATCTTCAAAACCTGCAGTTGCAGTCCGTATCCATCTATGTGCATACCCCTGCGGTGCAGCTGGTGCATCCAAACTGGATGGTGGAGTCCAATCTTTCTTCCTAGAAATTTTCTCTCTAGTTTCAGACTCGCGTGAAGTTTTTATTGAAGTTTTAACTTTATCCATCTTATTCTCCTTCCTTCACGTATTTTGCGTATTCCTCTAGTGGCACCCCTAATTTCTTAGCGATAACTACCTGCGATTTGGTGAGTTTCACAGACTTGCGTCCTCCAGCTCTACGACTAACTGAGGCTACATTTTGGACGGGAGCAGCCTTCGTCTCTACTTCAGTTGTAGATTGAGCAAATTTCTGAGGGAAATACTCCTTCATACGTTTGTTGATTTGATTATAGTAGTCCTCAGTCTCCGCGTCAATTCCCTCCTGCAAAAGGTCTTCATGTATTCCCATAGCAGCAGAAGTTAGAACTCTGTCCGAACCAAACCAATCATTGTCTTCAGCCCATCTTTGAGCTTTTTGACTAATTGGTGGTTGAGCATTTTGTTCAGGTTTATTAACGATTTCTGATTCAACTTCTTTTTTTCTAGTCTCTTTTTCTGCAAGAGTCATAGAAACTTTTTCTTTCTCAACAGCTAATTTAGTAAGGTTGTCCTGGGCCTCTAAAATAGCATCAGCGTCTTGAGATTCAAAAGCTAGTTTCAAAGATGATTTTGCTTTTTCTCGCTCAGCTTCAATTCTAGCATCATATTCTTTGAGATAGTTAGTATCAGTTTCCTGAAATTTCTTTTCGGCACTTTCATACTGACTTTTTAAACCTTTAGCATATTCATAAGCTGCTCTTTCTCTTCGTTCAGCTTCTTTAGCTTGAAAGGTTAGTTTTTTTATTCTTTTTTGAACCTTGTCGGAATAGTCCTGAAGTCCAGATTCATCTTCTTCTTTTTGTTCAAACTTCGGTTTTTCTTCTAACTTAGTTTCTCTTTCATTTTCATAAGATATATCAGTGCTATGATCTTTTTCTTTATCATAAGTTCTTTTTTCTTTTGATACATCTGTGTAACCTAAATCAACATCCTCTTTTTTTTCAAAAGGCGTTGTAGACTCACTAGGAGTTTCTACTTCAATCGTTTGGTCGTTGATACCGTCAGTATCTAATTCAACTGATGGATTTTTTTCTTGTATTTCAGCCATTGTAATCCTTCCTTTAATAATGGTGCAAAATATCTGCTGGGTCTTTTATTGTAGAGATGACTTCATCGTCATTTAAAACTCTTACTTCACCACCATCTATTTTGAATCTTGAACCTGAATACCTACTAAAGATTACCCAATCATTTAGTTTGCACCAAGGCCCTTTTGAGAATTTATCTTTGTCGTGATAACAAAGATCTCCCATTTTTAGCACAAGACCACAGACTGTTGTCATCTGTATCGTTTCTTGTGTTGTATCAGATAAAAGAATTCCACCTTTAGTTTTTTTAGGTCCTGCATAGGGCAATACTAAAATTCTGTAACCTGTGGGTGTTGGTAATTTATCTAAGGTTGTTTTTTCGATCGCTTTAGGATCAAGGACTGTTTCGACTTCCTCTTTTGCTTTGTAAGCATTGAGTAGCGCTTCAGTCCGTTTCGGTGTCTCCGTGGACTTGTTCATATTTATCTTCCGTTGTTATCAGCAGGTCTTTTAGATCCTGTTGCAGATCTTCAAGAGATCTGATTTGACCCCTAACATATTGTAGTTTCTCTATGGTGTCAACACCATATATAGCGTGATCTTTTAACGAAAGAAGTGTTTTTTTAATTGTCCTTTGAACTAGTGAAATTGTGTCTATATCCATTATATTTTTTGAAAACAAATTTTGTTTGAACCAGTATCAATTATTTTAAAATTCCAATATTCTAACAATTTTGCTACGTCATTAATTTTATATTTTGTGTAATCATCGAAGACAAATCTTGTTCCCTTTCTTGATTTATCAGCAAAGTAAATAGCTTCTCTAAGAACATCTTTTGTCATATGAGGACCATCAAAATGAACAAAATCAAATACAATATCTTCATTTGAATACTTTTTCATGTATTCAGTATCTTTAATATTTAAGAACATAAACTCCGGGTGGTCTGAAAAATCCTCTTTCATTTGATCTCTCATTTCATTTGTATAATCTGCGGTGCTTTCTATTGTACTATCGTAATGTTGGTATTTTAAATTATTGTAGGGGTCAATTCCAATGTGTTTGTAAGGAATGCCTCCTATTCTCGCTCTAATGCCAAGCATTATGATTTTTGAACCTAGGCCTTCTCTAATACCTATTTCACAACTGGTAACTATTTCTGGTTTTTTGTAGAAAGGTAATTCTTCGCACCATTTTTTAAGTAGCTCGTACTCTGAGCTATCACCTCTAATTGTCATTAGTTTTTTATATAGTATTTAAACTAATTATCAATGTCTAATTTTTTTCCTTGGCCTCTTAGTTTTTTAATATCACCTTTGGTTAACCCAACAGTTGAAATTCTTGGCTCTACTGATTTTATATCAGGTGAAACTTTACTTAAGTTCCAAGGTCTAAATAATTTTTTAATCCAATTCCAC
>Ga0207896_1000013_pt1 | contig 67671 bp, 67 predicted proteins | sample LinPmetageLP36_FD_184049 | JGI IMG/M metagenome (GOLD analysis project Ga0207896, IMG submission 184049) | Marine viral communities from the Pacific Ocean - LP-36 (SPAdes) | ecosystem: Environmental > Aquatic > Marine > Oceanic | place: Pacific Ocean | collected 2010-06-15 | reverse complement strand
CCTGGCATGGCAGTGCGGGAGCTGGTTCAATGAGCTTGCCGAATCTTTCCGCGCTGGCAGTGCGCGAGCGTTCGGTCACCCTATTTTTTCTTTTGCTGTCCGTTGTTACTGGTTTCTACGCGTTCTCGTCCCTGGGTCGGGCGGAAGACCCTGCGTTCACCGTCCGGGCGATGGTGGTCTCGGTAGCCTGGCCGGGAGCAACCCCCGAGGTGCTGCAGAATCAGGTCGTGGATCGTCTGGAAAAGCAAATTCAGGAGGTGGCGTATACCGATACCATTGAAACAACCATTCGGCCCGGGCAGGCCGCCATGGTTATCCGATTCCAGGATTCGACGCCCAGCGAAAAAGTGCCTGATCTCTTTTATCAGGTCCGCAAACGCATGCTCGATGAGCAATCCAACCTGCCCCGGGGGGTGATCGGCCCCATCGTCAACGACGATTTCGCGGATGTGTATTTCTCCCTGCTTGCCCTGACGGCACCTGGGCTGCCGATGCGTGAACTGACCCGCGAGGCAGAATCGATACGGGATCGCCTGCAACGGCTGCCCGGCTTGCAAAAAGCACAGCTCCTGGCGGAGCGTCCTGAGCGGGTGTATCTCGAATTTGATCAGGACCGGCTCAACAACCTCGGTTTGTCGGCAGAAGAGGTGTTGCAGGCGATAGAGGCCAACAACCGTCTTCAGCCTCTTGGCTTTGTTGATCTTGCCGGCCCGCGGGTTTATATCCGCAGCAACATCGACCTGTCTGACCTTGAGCGCCTCACCTTAGTACCTCTGCGTATCGGAGACCAGCTTATCACCGTGTCTGATCTGGCCGAGGTGCGTTTAGGTTATGAAGATCCTTTGAGCTACATCGTCCGCTCCAACGGTGAGGATGCGATCCTGTTAGGTGTCGTCATGCACGCGGGTGAAAATGGCCTGGAGTTTGGTGAGCGGCTGCGCGAGTTTGTCAGTGCCGAACAGGGCAGGCTGCCGCTGGGAATGTCAATACAGACCCTGACCGATCAGGCGGAAGCCATCACTCAGGCGGTTGATCTTTTTCAGGTCAAGTTTCTGGTTGCGTTGGTCGTCGTGATGGGGGTCAGCATACTGGCGATCGGTCTGCGCGCGGGTTTGGTGGTGGGCATTGCGATTCCCGTTACCCTCGGCCTGACCTTTTTATTGATGAAAATGGCGGGCATAAACCTGGACCGCATCACCTTGGGTGCGTTGATTATCGCACTGGGCCTGTTAGTGGACGATGCGATCATCGCCATTGAAATGATGATTGTGAAGATGGAGAGCGGCTGGGACCGGGTACGGGCAGCCAGTCATGCCTGGAGCGTAACAGCCGCGCCCATGCTGTTTGGAACGCTGGTGACGGTGGCCGGATTTGTCCCCATCGGATTTGCCCAGTCCGGGGTGGGGGAATACACCGGCAACATCTTCTGGGTGCTGGCTTTTTCGTTGTTGATTTCCTGGGTGGTGGCGGTAACCTTTACGCCTTATCTGGGCGTCAAACTCTTGCCCGATTACACCGGGCATACGGGCCAGGACCTCTACCAAAGCGCGTTTTATCAGCGGTTGCGCGGGGTGATCACAGCGTGTGTACAGTACCGGAAAACCGTCGTTTTTATCACAGTGGGTTTGCTGACGATCAGTGCTTTCGGGATGGCAACCCAGGTGCAGAAGCAATTTTTTCCCAGTTCTGATCGCCCCGAAGTTCTGATCAGTGTCTACGCTCCGCAGGGGAGCGCTATTGCCACCACGGATCAAAGTGTCAGACGCCTGGAAGCGATTCTGATGGACATGCCGGAGGTGAAAAGCCTTTCCGCTTACATCGGTGCCGGTGCACCCCGATTCTTCGTATCGGCAAACCCCGAGCAGCCGGACCCGGCATTTGCCAAGTTGATTGCCATTGGGCAGGACGTTGAAGGGCGCGATCGCATCATCTCGGCACTGGAAGCCAGAATCGCGGCGGGGGAATTTCCGGAGGCACGAGTGCGTGTAACGCGTTTGCTGTACGGTCCCCCGGTGGTCTGGCCGGTCAGTTTTCGTGTGCTGGGTCCGGAAGCCGATCAGCTCAGAGAGATCGCGCACCAGATCCGGACTCTCATGACCGGGCATCCGAACATCGTCATGCCGCATCTCGAATGGGATGAGCGTGTGCCCACTCTCTATCTTGATATGGACCCGGAAAACCTGGGTTGGATGGGCCTGACCCCGGCGGAAGTTGCCCGGCAACTGCAGTTCCAACTCCGCGGAGTGGCCGTCACCGAACTGCGCCAGGGCATAAGGAGCGTTCAACTGGTGGCGCGTAATGCCCGTGGCGAAGTGATCATGCCGGAAAATCTTGAAATCAAAACCCGCGACGGCCGCAAACTTTCCGTACAGCAACTGGGCAAGTGGCAGGTTCGTTACGAGGACCCCGTCATAAAGCGTTACAACCGTGACCCCTTCCTGGCCGTTCAGGCCGATGTAGAAGGTGCCCAGCCACCGGATGTCACCAAGGAAATCTGGAGTGCGATGACAGCCCTGCGTGAACAGTTGCCGGAGGGTTACCGTATTGAAATCGGCGGTACGGTGGAACAATCAGCCAAAGCCAATGCTTCAATCCAGACATTACAACCGGTGATGTTGGCGTTGATGCTGATCTTCATCATGCTTCAGATGCGTTCATTTATCGGCACATTGACTGTTCTGGCCACCGCGCCACTGGGGCTGATTGGGGCTGTGCTGGCTTTGCTGCTGTTTAATCAACCCTTTGGCTTTACCGCGCTGCTGGGGCTGATTGGCCTGGGCGGCATCCTGATGCGAAATACCATGATTCTGACGCAGCAGGTGCAGGACAACTTCAAAGCAGGAATGGCTGCCCGGGAAGCGGTTATCGAGGCGGCAGTCCAGCGTGCCCGGCCCGTGGTGCTCACCGCCCTGGCGGCCGTTCTGGCGTTTGTACCTCTGACCTTTGACCTGTTCTGGGGGCCGTTGGCTTATGTCCTTATCGGTGGCGTGGCGGTCGGCACTCTGATCACGCTATTGTTTGTCCCGGCGCTTTATGCCCTCTGGTTTCGCCTAAAGAACGAATACTGAGGAAAGCCGGCTACGTGAGTGCGGACAAGTGCCCTGTCACGCAGTCACCGATCTGCAGATCGAGGGTGTTTTTTGCCTGCATTGCTTGTTGGTGCAGATCCTTTAACCAATCTGCGCCTACTGGGCACCCTGGAGCCTGGCGTAAATCTGCGTCTGGAGCAGGAGCGGATTTCGTTTACGGCCTTGCGGGAGAGGTGAAATAAATAGCCATAGCCGCGCCTGGGCATGTGTGGGTTAACGGTTCTGTTACCGGTGCTGCCACCGGGGCTGACGTTTCTCGAGAAAGGCGGTCATGCCCTCGTTGCGGTCTTCGGAGGCAAAGCTGGACCACAGCAGACGGCGCTCGTACTCGATGCCCGCTCTCAGGGGAGTCTCGAACGCCTGGTTAACCGCATCCTTGTTGATCATGGTCGCCATCTGCGAGTAGCCGGCGATCTCGGCCGCGACCGCGAGGGCCGTCTCGAGCAGATCGTCAGCCGGCACCACCCGGCTGACCAGACCACTGCGTTCGGCTTCCTGCGCATCCATCACCCGACCCGTCAGGCACAGGTCCATGGTCTTAGCCTTACCGATGGCCCGGGCCAGTCGCTGGGTTCCTCCAGCTCCAGGCAGGGTGCCGATCTTCACTTCCGGCTGGCCGAAACGGGCGTTATCGGCGGCGATCAAGAGGTCGCACATCATCGCCAGCTCACAGCCACCGCCGAGTGCCAGGCCGGCCACCGCGGCAATCACCGGTTTGCGGCATCGGGTCACGGTTTCCCAGTTAGCGGAGATGAAGCGCTCCCGGTAAGCCCGGGAAAAGTCCAGGGCGTGGACTTCGGAAATGTCTGCGCCGGCGGCAAAGGCTTTCTCGTTGCCGGTAATGACAATCGCGCGAATGGCGTTATCTGCTTCCAGGGCTTCCAGAGCGGACGTCAATTCGTTCATCAAAGCGTTGTTCAAAGCGTTGTACACTGCTGGCCGGTTGATCCGGACGAGAGCCACCGCCTTGTGCCTTTCAAGCAATATGTTGCTGTACTCCATAACCACCTCTACTAATATCTGCTTTCTTATTACTTTTTGTAGAAATCTATATCGTTGATTACGTCGATTTTAAAGGCTACACCCGAGCATTTTTTAACGCAACATGTTGACATATTAATTTGCGAAGGCGTATGTTGAAGCGGACAAGGTAATGACCTGCTTTTGTGGTCAGGTCACCCAACAACAAACCAGACACAACAGGTGACTCAGATGGATACAGGCATCACTCTCAATCCGCAACGCCGTGCCGCCATGATCGAAAGCGGCGCCTGGACCGACAAGCTTATTACCGACTATCTGGATCAGGCAGTAGCCAGCACCCCGGACCGGGAAGCCATCGTCGGCTACCAGGTCACCAGCGACACGCGCGGCGCCCTCACCTATCGCGAACTCAATGACAGGGTCACCCGCATGGCCACAGGCCTGGCGGCCATGGGTATTGACAAAGGCGACCTGGTGGCCTGCCAGTTGCCAAACTGGTGGCAGACCACCGCCCTGCATCTGGCCTGCATCCGAATCGGTGCCATTCTCAACCCGCTGATGCCCATCTTCCGGGAGCGGGAACTGCGCTTCATGCTCAAACATGGCGAGGCCAAACTTCTGGTGATTCCAAAGATCTTCCGTGGCTTTGACTACGAGGCCATGATTGACGGTATTCGCGGAGAGCTGCCGAACCTCGAAACACTGCTGGTCATCGAGGGCGAGGGGAAACGCAGTTTTGAGCAACGTCTGATGGAGACGCCCTGGGAAGAAAAGCAGGACACCAAAGCCCTGTTTGCCGAGCGCCAGCTCAGCGCCGATGATGCGGTCCAGATCCTCTACACCTCCGGCACCACTGGCGAGCCCAAGGGGGTTGTACATACCTCAAATACGTTGCTCTCGAACGTCAGGGCCTTCTCCGACCGGTTGCACCTGACCTCAAATGACAAAGTACTGATGGCGTCTCCGGTGGCCCACCAGACCGGCTTCACATACGGCATACTCGTGCCCATCTATCTGGGCACCACCTCCATACTTCAGGACATCTGGGACGCAGAATACGTCTGCAACGTAATTGCCACCGAGAAACCGGCTTTCACTATGGCGGCGACACCGTTCCTGGCCGACCTCGTGAAAACCGCGCCCAAGCACGAGGGTGAACTGGATTCCCTGAAGATCTTCGTCTCCGCCGGCGCACCGATCCCCAGCGCCGTTGTGGAACAGGCCGGGAAGGTATTGAATGCAAAAATTGTTTCAGCCTGGGGCATGACCGAAAACGGCGCGATCACCACGACCTGCCCGGAGGATCCCGACGAGCGAGCCAGCCAATCCGACGGTAAGGCCCTGACCTACACGGAAGTGAAAGTCACCGACTTCCAGGGCAACGAACTGCCTGCCGGAGAAGAAGGCAGCCTGCTCGTCCGGGGCTCCAGCCTGTTTGTCGGCTACCTCAAGCGACCCGAACTCTATGGCGTGGACGAAGGCGGCTGGTTCAACACCGGCGACCTCGCGCGCGTGGACAAGGACGGCTACATCCGCATCACCGGCCGTACCAAGGATGTGGTGATCCGTGGCGGCGAGAACATCCCCGTGGTTGAGGTGGAGAACCTGCTCTACAAGTTTCCCGGCATTGCCGATGTGGCTTTGGTGGGTTGCCCCGACGAGCGTCTGGGTGAGCGGCTGTGCGCCTACGTTACCCTCGACGAGAACGCCACCGGCCTGACCCTCGACGAGCTCAAGAGCTACCTGACCAAACATCAGCTTTCCAAGAGCTATCTGCCGGAATACCTGGAGGTGCTCGAGGCCATGCCCCGCACCGCCTCCGGCAAGATCCAGAAATTCAAACTGCGGGAACAGGCGAAAGACGTGCACCTGGAACCGGCCAAACGCGCTTGATCTGACTCATTACTCTGAGCAACAGGAGAACGACCCATGAAAGGCCTTAACGGAAAAACAGTCATCGTTACCGGTGGTGGTGGCGGTATCGGCCGCGCCGTATCGCTGCGCTTTGCCGAGGAAGGCAGCCTGGTTGCAGTTCTGGACCGTGACGAAGCCACAGCCCAGGCCACCGTGGATCTGATCACCGAAGCCGGTGGCAAGGCCCGCGCCTACGCCGCCGACATCACCGATTATGCGGCCATTACCGAGACGGTGGCGGCCATCGAAAACGATCTGGGCGTGCCCACGGTGCTGGTGAATAACGCCGGCTTCGACCGCTTCCTGCCGTTCCTGAAAACCGAGCCCAAACTCTGGGACCAGCTGATTGCGGTGAATCTCACCGGCGCCCTGAATATGCACCACGTGGTGCTGCCGAAGATGATCGCCGCCGGCGGTGGCAAGGTCATCAACGTGGCCTCCGACGCCGCCCGTGTCGGCTCCTCCGGCGAATCCGTCTACGCCGCCTGCAAGGCCGGCCTGGTGGGCTTCAGCAAGACCGTGGCGCGGGAACTGGCCACCAAAAACATTTGCCTGAACGTGGTCTGCCCCGGCCCCACCGACACCGCGCTGCTCAAGGGGGTTGCGGAAAGCGCCCCCAACCCGGAAAAACTGTTGGAGGCCTTCCGCAACGCGGTGCCCATGAAGCGCCTGGCGCAGCCGGAAGACTACCCCGGCATCATCGCCCTGCTCGCCAGTGACGACGCCAACTTCATTACCGGCCAGGTCATCAGCGTGTCCGGTGGCCTGACCATGGCCGGTTAATGCCCACTTTCACGAATAAGGAGATCAAACCATGAATTATGAAGACATTCTGTACGACGAAACCAACGGTGTCGCCACCATCACCATCAACAGACCGGACCGCTACAACGCTTTCCGCGGTCAGACCTGCATGGAATTGATTGAGGCTTTCCATCGCGCTGGCTGGAACAAGGATATCGGCGTGATCGTGTTCACCGGTGCCGGCGAGAAGGCATTCTGCACCGGTGGTGACCAGGGCGCCCACGAAGGCCAGTACGACGGACGCGGCCTGATCGGCCTGCCGGTGGAGGAACTCCAGCGCGTGATCCGGGAAGTGCCCAAGCCGGTGATTGCCCGGGTCAATGGCTTCGCCATCGGCGGCGGCCACGTGCTGCACGTGATCTGCGACCTGAGTATTGCCTCGGAAGCCGCCATCTTCGGCCAGGTCGGCCCCAAGGTCGGGTCGGTGGATCCCGGCTTCGGTACCGCTTACCTCGCGCGGGTTGTCGGTGAGAAGCGCGCCCGGGAAATCTGGTACCTGTGCCGCAAGTATTCCGCTCAGCAGGCACTGGAGTGGGGCCTGGTCAACGCCGTGGTGCCGCCGGAGCAACTGGACGAGGAAGTGCAGAAGTGGTGCAACGAAATCCTTGAAAAAAGCCCGACCGCCATCTCCATTGCCAAGCGCTCATTCAATGCCGACAGCGACAACATTGCCGGCATCGGCGCCCTTGGGATGCAGGCCCTGAGCCTCTATTACGACACCGACGAGTCCAAAGAAGGCGTCAACGCCTTCAAGGAAAAGCGCAAGCCGGACTTCCGGAAATTCTACAAGTAAGCGAATCGCCCCGGCGGCCCCATGCCGCCGGGTCACAGACTACGCCCGGAGAACACCATGAATTTCGGATTCAATGAAGAACAGAACGCGATTCGCGACGTTGTGGCCCGCTTCAGCGCCGAGGTGCTGGCTCCAGGCTACCGCAAGCGGGATCAGGAAGGGATCATCGAGAAAGTCGTCATCCGCCAGCTCGGCGAGATGGGGCTGCTCGGTGGTGAACTGCCGGAAGAATTCGGTGGCAGTGGCATGGACTGTGTCACCAGCGGCCTGATCATCGAGGAAATTTCCAAAGGGGATTTCAACGTTGGCTACATTCCGCTGTTGACCTCCCTGAATGGCCAGATCATTGCCAGCCACGCCGCGCCGGATCTGGCCAAAGAATGGCTGCATGGCATGATCACTGGTCAGAAAGTGGCCTGCATCGCCCTGACCGAGCCCCATGGTGGCTCCGACGCCGCCAATCTGCGCCTGAAGGCGGAGAAGAAGGGCGACGTGTACCTGCTCAACGGTGAGAAAACCTCCATCTCCATGGCCGATCAGGCCGACGTGGCGGTGGTGTTTGCCCGCACCGGCACCGTGGAGCAGCGGGCCTCCGGCATCAGCGCCTTCCTTGTACCCATGAATACCCCGGGCATCACCACCACCCGCTTCGAGGATAACGGCCAGCGCGCCATCGGCCGCGGCTCCATCTTCTTCGACAACGTGGAAGTGCCCGTTATCAACATGATGGGCGACGAGGGTAAAGGCTTCAAACAGGTCATGCAGGGCTTTGATTATAGCCGCGCCCTGATCGGCCTGCAGTGCCTGGCGGTGGCCCAGCAATCCCTGGAGGAAACCTGGCAGTGGCTGACCGAACGCACCGCGTTTGGTCAGAACCTGTCAGCCTTCCAGGGCCTGACCCACCCACTGGCGGAATACCAGACCTACGTTCATGCCGCGCGCATGCAGTGCTACCATGCGCTCTGGCTCAAGGATAATAATCTCCCCCACAATGCCGAGGCTGCCATGAACAAGTGGTGGGGCCCCAAGCTCGCCTTCGATGTGGTGAAGCAGTGCCTGCTGGCACACGGCCATACCGGCTGGGGAGAGGACCTGCCATTCGCCCAGAGATTACGGGATGTTCTCGGCCTGCAAATTGGTGACGGTACCGCGCAGATCATGAAGAACATCATCGCCCGCGAATACCTACCCAGGTGAGCCGCGCCCCATGTCCTCCGCGATTCGGTGCCGGAGACAGTCTGCCTTGGCCGGAAAACCAGGACAGAACTAAAGGAGCACAAATGATCGTCAACGAATCCGGAGGCATCCCCAACCGGCTATTTTTCCGCCTGTTCCAGACCGGAAACATTCTGCAGCGCCAGGTCCAGAATGAAATGGGCATCAGCGCCGTGCAATGGGCAGTTCTTGGCGCACTGTCTCGAGAAGGCTTCGAAGACGGCACCTCATTCAATCAATTGAAAGAGTACCTTTACGTCAGTCGCCAAAATCTCGATGGCGTCCTCAAACGAATGGAAAGAGATGGGCATGTCGTTCGGATACCGGATCCCCAAGACCGCCGAGCTCGACTGGTGGTACTTACCGAATCTGGTCGGACTTTCTGGAATCGACTTCAGGATACTATTGCCGAGTTTTACAGACAGGCCATGCAGGGGATGAGTTTTGATGACGGCGTCAGCTTGCTTCACCTTCTGAAGAAGCTTCAGCATGGACTTATTGACGTTTCGCTGGAGTCAACCATCCCAGAACACACGGATACTGAGAATCTCGAAGCCGAATAATGCCTCACTCGGCAGCTTGACCAAATGGCCAACTAGCAGAGTTGGCCATAGAAGTGACTGGGGGCTTTACAGAAACGTACGCATTGCAGCCCTGTTTTTGCCAGAACGTTTCGCGAGGTACATGGTTTCGTCAGCTACCATCAGGGGCTTTATCGACCCGACCGGGTGTTTCATTGAAGGTGACCACGCCAAGTGAAAACGTCACCGGCCAGTCATTCTTCTTCATCTTGTTTCTCCAAGGTCTCGACCAGGCGCGGGCTAAACTTCCTGGCCGCGTCGAAATCCGTATCAGGAAGCAACACCGCAAATTCGTCGCCACCGATGCGTGCCGGGAAGTCGCCGCTACGAAGGCCAGACCTGAGGGTATCCCCCACATCTTTGAGCACTTTGCCCCCCCTCTGCGTGGCCGTAGTCATGGTTAATCGGCTTGAAATTATCCAGATCAATACTGATTAGCGTGAAATGTCGACCGTATCGAGAAAGACGCTCGATGGAGCGTTCAAGCTCTGCTCGAAAGCTCCGAATGTTAGCAATCGACGTAAGGGGATCTGTCCGGGCAAGCAGTCGCTCCTGATCCAGTTCGTTCCGTAGCCTGGTCACAAGGTATCGCTGCTCGGACACATCCTGACAAATCGCCAGATTGTAACTGCCGCAGGCCAACGTAATCTGCCTCAGAATAATAACGATGGCGAAGCGTGTCCCGTCCCCTCGCACAGCCTCCAACGCAGAATTTGCAATCCGTGACTCCTTCTCTGGAGATTCGTGGAAATTGCCACCGTCAACAAGAGAGACGGAAAGTTTGTTGAAGAAGGTTATGTAGCCGCATTGATCTCCGAAGCTGAACGAGTTATCTCCATCATTTCTGGCGACTTCGAACCAGAAACAATGATGATAAATGGTGGCGTGTTTGGCTTTAACGATAAGGCACCTGTGAGTGGCGCAACCGTTAACGTCAGTTTCATTGAATCGGGATCGACTTTTACAACATCCACCGATAACGATGGTCTTTTTTCGATTGGGGATCTGACGGAAGCTGGGGTTTAGGTTACGATTCCGTCCGAGTGTCGAGATTGAGCTTGGTCACTGCTCTTTATCACTGCACCTTTCTCCGTTCTCTCTTTCTCCATCCGGCCACATTCTTGATTCAACGATATTTCAGTTTCTTTTCAACGCTGCCGCTCTCAGCGCAAACACGGTCTTTCCTGAAGGCGAGGTAAGCTGTATTGAGTTCCAGTTACCGCCCGCCCCTCCTCCATGCTTTTCAACCGCTATTGCTGTTACTGATGTTGTTCAGGCTGATTCTCGTCAGATATTTGTTACAGCGCGCCTCTACGGAGATCTGGATTTCGAGATTGCGTACGCTGTTGGCAAATTTCAAATTCTTGAGACGCCTTACTCGCAGGATATGTTGGATTCAGACCAAGCCAGTCCAGAAGGCTTTACCTCGGCTTTCGACATCGTTCAACCGTGAAAGCCTCGAAATCTAACTGTGCTAGCAATATTTCCGTAACCAGATTGTCATTCTCTGCCCTCACACTGCCCGCTCTCTCGAAGATCAGAAGTCGATCTTGTTGTCCGGCTCCTGGACTGGGGCCGGTTTTTTTCCTTTCCCGCTAGTACTTTTCACGGTCCCGAAACAAAGGATTGTTTAAATCGTACCGTTGACAGGAAAAACCAGTTAGTGCCCATCCAGAAACACGCGTTTTGAACCAGTTTGGCTCATTTCTGGAAATAGGCGCTTAGCTGAGTGCCTTCAAAAAATTGAAGGCGATTGAATACCGGTCAGTTTGGCCATTACCTGATCAATCAGTCCAAATTCAGGCCACAGGTATGCACTGCAAGGCCTGGCCATGCATCCTTTCAACAGCTTTTGAGGCCCAAGCCGTAGGCTAATCGGGGCCGAGTCGTGCCAGCCGAACCAGGTTGTAACTCAGAGCCGAGGCCCAGACAAACGCCTTGAAGCCATCGTGACCTTTCCACATCGCTTTCGCGGCACCAAAGGCCCGTTTCAATTCTGAGATATTGCCCTCAATGCCGGCACGGAAATGCCGCAGCGCCTTAAAGGTCTTCGACTTCACGCCCATCGCGGTGAGCGATACGCCCACGGGTTTGTGAAATACAACGTGCTTAAGCCCCATGGCGCGTCCGGCCGCGACGTTCGCCTGACTGGCGTAGCCGCCATCAGCAACCACTGAACGGGGCAACTTGCCCAGAACAGAACGGTGATAATCCAGAACCGGCAGGAACAGGGTCTTGTCACCGGGATTGCCCTCTTCGATGGTTAACGCGGTAATAAAACCTCTCACTTCGCTGCTCAGGTTGATCTTGTGGCCGTACTGCACATCCCGGAATCCCTTGACGATAATATCTGTGTGCGGCTCGAACAGGCTGACGATTTTGTCCCCCGAGGGCACCCGCTCGCCCTGGATGACTCGACGTTCCGTTTGCTCGATCACCCGCGCGGTCAGGTCTCTGTAGTGTGCCAGAGCCTCCAGCCATTTCCGTGTGGCGGCGCAAGCCTCGGTACCGTCAACGACCTGCTGATGTCCCCGATCCGCCTGCTTCACGACCCGTCGAGCGATCTTCAGCAACTCGGGATAGAGTTCGTTCTTGACCGCCTGCTTTGCGTTGAATATGCGAAAGGCCAGTGACTTTGCCGCTTTGCGCTTGTCCGTAAAGCGGACCTTCAGGCCGGTGTCGGTTTTACTTTTTGCCAGCAGCCGACTGATCACACGCACGCCATCATTCAGCAACTGGCTGTCACTGGGCGGAGCAATAGGGCTGGCCACCACGGTACTGTCGATGCGCAGCTTATCCAGGGAAGCCACCCCCGTGTCCAGCAGGCTTCTTGTCAGTACCTGATGCGCCTGCTCCAGGGTTTCCGGCTTGATACTCCGGATGGTGGACTGCAGGCAGGACCGGCTGGGTGACAGGTGAGCCGGCAATCGGGCAAACGTTCGGTAGGTTACCGAGTCCGACAAATGAAACGCCAGTTGCTCATAGCTCAAACCCCGTTGTTGCTTCAGCAGCAGGCAACGCAAAACACTCTCTGCGCTGAGGCCGGTTCGCCCCACGGCGGCAACGGACGTATCTATCAAGTCCGCAGCCACCAGATCCAGAATCCCGGGGTGCCTGTCCAGGACCTCCGACAGCTTCTGGAGCCGGATGCCATACTCGTGATTCGAGTAATGTTCGAATATACTGGCCTGAGCATTGCGGGTTTCTCGCATGCGGGATCCTCTTGGTTGTTGATGTTTTTTGTTCGCACTTAAAACATACCAGAACCAAGAGGATTTTTTTATCCATTCTCAGAATTATTATTTGAAAATCAGCAGTTTATTAGTTTCTGGATGGGCACCAGTTAGAACCTTATTTGGGTGATGTGCTCAGGATGAGCCCCCTAAAGCAGATTTATCTGCACGTCGTTTAAACGAGGGCATGTATGTCAGTCATGGAAAACGCGATCGAAGGGGTGGAAGCTCGTGTCCTTTGGTCCTGCAAGCAAAGGTGTGTGGAGCTCCTGGAGCTGGGCATCAGGGAAGTGAGTGGCTTCTTCAGACCCTTCCGTTACGAGGTCTACATCGAGGGCGAAAGCTCATTGTTCCGTAGCACAAGTGAACACGCCGCCAGGCATTATCTGACAATGTTGTTGGGGGAAGGGTTGGGCGAGCTTGAGCATTCCATTAGCTGAGCTACAGTAAAGAGACCGCCATCCCCTTTTATTGGTCGTCAAGGAGAAAGCCCAGCCTTTAATTTAGCCGACACATCGCGTCGGTTTTATTCGGTCGAAAATAAGCCAGCTGTTGCAAAAGTGAAATATTTCTCTGGAATTCTTAAAGTGAGAAGGGACTAAGCCCTGTTCTTGACTCCAAGCGTTGCTCATCTGTTGCCAGGCTTCACACCCCCGGCTTTTTTAGACTTTAGAAAGTTGGGTGCAGGTCAATGGCGGTAAACATCAGCTTAGCCCCCCATCGCGAGCTCTAACACGGAATAAATTGGCGCCTGAAATATACTCCGCCAACCATACTGGGTAAAAGGCCAATGACTAGTTTGGAACCTTCGGGCCCGGGGTAAGCCCTGCCTCGAATATTCGCTTTTGTTTAAGAGCCGACAGCAGAAAAAAGCAGACAGAGGGCGAGCAAGTTCATGAAAAGCCAGATAAATACTCCAAATTGCGTATTCCAGACCAAGGTTGCCACTGATTCCAGACGAAGCCTGCCACCCATTCCACGCGAAAGCTGCCACTGATTCCACGGCAAAGCTGCCACCCCGGCAGGCTGCCTGAATCGCCATCAATATCGTCCGGCGCGGGATAACTTAACGGTACTCTGGCCCTTTTCATCCGGAGAAGGTCAGATGCCAGCGAAGAGGTTATCCATGTAATGTTGCCGCCCGCGTTATGTGCCCTGCAGACTCAGAAGCCAGCGGGCACCAGGTGGTGCTCTGGTTTTTGGCAACATAAGATTCACAGCGAATCGAGCCATTTCAGCAAATCGGCATCGTCGCGCCAGTGTGGTTTTCCGAGTGATGAATCGGATGGCTGTATCGGTGGCTCGCACTGTGCCAGAGCTTCGGTCTTCATGCGCAAGGTCAGCTCGGCGTAGCGATTGGTGGTCTCCAGGCTGACATGCCCCAACCAGGCCCGGATGACGTTGACCTCGACACCCGCTTCAAGCAGGTGAACCGCAGTGGAATGCCTCAAACAATGGGGAGAAATTCGCCGTGGGGTCGATGGTTGCCGCTCCCGCAGATACTGCGTGTGCTTGCGAACGATCTTATAGATGCCAAAGCGAGTTAGTGGTTGTCCCTGGGCGGAAGCGAAAACGGCTTGCTCCGGACACATGATCGCCCCCGTCTGCTCCAGCAGCTGTCGCAGTAGCTGGCTGGTCTCCTTCCACAATGGGCAGACGCGCCATTTGTCGCCTTTACCATGAAGATGCACACGCGGCGCGGCGGACAGTTCAAGATTGGCGGTACGCAGGTCCGCCGTCTCCTGGACTCGGGCACCGGTGTTATAGAGGAACAATATCAACACGCGGTCACGAAAGGCGAAGCGCCCCTGTCGTGGCAGCAAGGAGAACAGCGTCTGAATTTCATCCCGTTCCAAGAAACCCATAACCGCCGGTGCCACCCGCTTGCGAGGAATGGCGTCCACTCGCTCGGCTTCATGCAAGGCCTCGGGAACACGAGAGGCCAGATAGCCGAAGAAGCAGCGTAGCCCTGCCAATCGCTGGTTGCGCGTGCGGATATGATTGTTGCGCTTCAGTTCTATCTCATTGAGGAAGGCGGTTACCTGCTTGGCAGTAAGGTCGGTGATCGTCAAGCGGGTAATGCGACAGCCGCGGTCTTCTGCAAGGTACCCTAGGAACAGTCGCAGGCCATCGCGATAGCTTTTGATGGTCGCCGCACTTAAGCCCTTCTGGCAGATCAGATAATCTTCGAAAAAGCTGCGGATCAACAGACCGAGTGCTGGCGTGTTCATGACTTGACCTCCCGCAGTATTGGGGCCGCGCATTGCTCAAAACGCTGGTTTGCGCATTGCAGCAGCTCCGGCGTGATCGTGAGATATACGGCGGTGGAGCTTGGACAGACATGGCCCATAAATGTCGAGAGATGGATCAGACGTCTCGCTGGGTCGATCCCCGTTCGGTACCAGTGCGACAGGGTACCGACGGCGAATGAGTGGCGCAGGCAATGCAGGTGCGGTGGTGAAACGCCGGGCGGGATGTCGAGTGCGAGTCCTGGCATTAACTGATGGAATGTCCAACTGATGGTGTTCGGGTTGATCGGTCGGGCTGTGGCTCTGGAGAAAGAAAACGCCGGTTGCTCCAGCGCCAAGGCACCGTAACGCTCTTCTTGTTGTCGAATGTAATCCCGTAGCGCTGCGCACAGACGTGGCCCGAAGGGTACCAGCCGGGTCTTGGAAAACTTGGTCTCCCTGATGATCAACAAATCACGTTGGAAATCAACGTCGCGGATCTGTAGCCGTGTCACTTCACCTACCCGTAGACCAAGCCCATACAGCACGGCAAAAATCATGCGGTAGGTCGCACCACGGTTCGGTGCGGTTGATCGGTTGGGCAGTTGTACGGCGGCATCCAGCAACAAACGGGCTTGGTCGGCAGTGAAAATGAATGGGAGCCGGTGAGCCGTCACGCGCCGTGACGAAACACGCACGGGTGAGCAGTTGATCAGCTTGTGCAGTTCCAGCCAGTCGAACAACCGGCGCAGAGTGCTGAGCAGTTGGTTGTAGCTCTTCGACGAATGACGCGGACGAGAAGCCAGGAATGACTCGACCAACTCAGGTGTAATGTGCTCCAAAGCCTCGACTTGCTGTTCAATCAAGTATTGGTCCAGCAGCCGCAACACCTTCTCTTCACATACGAAGCGCTTACCCAATGCCCGCTTGGCCGTCAGAAACCCCTTAATCTGCTCCGCCAGAACGCTCTGAAATGCATGGTTGTGGCCCGTGTTCATAGCACACTCTCCCCATCGCCAAGGGCGACTTCACGCAGGGTCTCGATCGCGACCTTGGTATAGACTTCAGTAGCTTCAGGTGAACGATGCCCAACATAATCGCCAATGGTCTTCAGCGAAAACTCAGCATCAACCAGGCGCTGAACGCAGGTATGACGCAGCGTATGGGAACCCGCACGCGAAACCTGGAGACCTGCACGGCGAAGGTGGTGTGCGGCTCGTTGGGAAATGGCATACCAAGCAAGCGGCCGGTAAGGTGCCATCGCACGGAAGAACAAAGCGCGCATTTGACTCACCGGGCGGCCATTCTTGACGTAGTCGATGATGGCTTCGCCCACCACGGGTGAGAGCGGGTAAGCTGTGGTGTGGCCAGCCTTACGTTCAGGCACCAGCAGCCGTTCGCGCTTCCAGTCGATCGAGTCCAGGGTCAGTGCTGCCACTTCCTTGGCACGAAGGCCATAGGTTACCAATAGCAACAGTAACGCATAGTCTCGTTTGCCGACTGCTGATCGCCGATCGACACTCGCCAGCAGATGCCGGACGTCCGCCCACGAGATCGACCTGGGCACATTTGCTAGCCGGTACCTTTGTGGGGCTTCAATACTCCGGGCAAGCTTCTCCGTGATCAGCTGTTCCCGGTAGAGATAACCGCAAAAGACTCGCAGCACGCCTACGGCATAGCGCAGGCTCTCTTTACCGAGACGGAGGCTGCACTCGGTGATGAAACCACTGATTACCGGGATCGACAGGGCCTGTAGCTCCGTCAGTTCGACCCTCTCAAGATAGTGCTCAAAGAGACGTAGGAAATGCCGATAATGACCAACCGTTGTCTCCTGAAGCCCTCGCTCCTGCCGCAGGTACGAGAAGAAGTCCGGGGCCGAGACAGTGAATGGATCGGGCATGGCCTGTCGTGTGTGCAAGGCATGACCGGGGAGAATTAGCTGTATTAACTGCGCGACAGGATTACGCGCAGCGTTCTCGACGCATCGTCGATCAGCGGCATTGCGACACCATTGGCTATGGTTCTGAACCCAATCGGCAACAAAGTTATCGACGTAATCGGGCAACCGATCCCACGACGTCGCCCCATGGCTCTGCGCATAAATCCCAAACTGCACCAACAAGGGTACGCGAGAATGGATGTTCCTGGCCGCATAGTTGTTCTCATGAAGCCAGGTCACATACTGTTCGATGGGCTCGCCCAGCCAAGCGTTGCGAACATGGTCTACTGTCTGGGGGCGGATAAAATAGTGCTCTAACATGACAACCTCCGTTCTGACTGAAATGAATGGAGGCCATCGCGCCACGGAGTTTTATTATGTGCCGTACGCTACGGAAAACCTCCAGTTCATCAGACAGGTAGAAGTCGAAAACAACATAACGCGGGCGGCAACATTACATGGATTATGTGCCTCAACACATAATCCATGCGTAAGATCAAAGAAGTTCTTCGCCTCAAGTGGGAGCGAGGGCTGAGCAATCGGCAGGTTGCCGCAGCCTGCGGTATCAGCCGTCCCACCGTGAGCGAATACCTGCGCCGTATGTCTGAAGCCGGTCTGAGCTGGCCGTTGCCAGTGGGTCTGGACGAAGCCCGTCTGGAGCAGTTGTTGTTCCCACCGCCGCCGGATTTGCCGGCACAAGCCAGAGGGATACCCGACTGGCAACACATCCGGGATGAACTCACGGGCAAGAATGTCACCCTATTCCTGCTCTGGCAGGAGTACCGGCAAGCCAATCCGGACGGTTATCAGTACAGCTGGTTCTGCGAGCACTACCGGGCCTGGCGGGGCAAGCTGGATCTGGTGATGCGTCAGGATCACCGGGCCGGTGAGAAGCTGTTCGTGGACTATGCTGGCCAGACCGTGCCCGTTATAGATCGCACCACCGGAGAGATCCACGAGGCGCAAGTCTTTGTGGCAGTGATGGGCGCATCCAATTACACCTACGCCGAAGCCACCTGGAGCCAGTCGCTGCCAGACTGGATTGGTTCCCACACCCGGGCCTTCGAGTTCCTGGGCGGAGTGCCGGAGCTGGTGGTTCCGGACAATCTCCGCTCCGGCGTCAGCAAGGCCCACCGCTACGAACCGGATCTCAACCCGACCTACCAAGACATGGCCGGCCATTATGGCGTGGCCGTTGTCCCGACAAGAGTTCGCAAGCCTCGCGACAAGGCCAAGGTGGAAGGCGGTGTACTGATCGTCGAACGCTGGATCCTGGCGGCGTTGCGCCACCATCAGCACTTCTCACTGGGGCAACTCAACGCCACTATCCGCGAGCTGTTGGAGAAACTTAATAATCGCCCCTTCCGCAAACTACCTGGGTGTCGCCGTGATCACTTCGAACAACTGGACAAGCCCGTCCTCCAGCCCTTACCGCCTGAGCCGTATGTTTACGCCGAATGGAAGAAAGCCCGGGTACACATCGACTACCACGTCGCCATCGACGGGCATTACTACTCGGTGCCTTACACCCTGATAAAGAAAGAGGTAGAGGTCCGGATGACCCACAACACCATCGAATGCTTCTACCGGGGTAACCGAATCGCCAGCCACCGGCGTTCCGACCAGAAGGGGCGACATACCACCACCTCTGCTCATATGCCGGAGTCTCATCGCCAAGCCGGTGAGTGGTCGTCGGAACGGCTGATCGCCTGGGCAGCCAAGACCGGGCCGGCAACCGAAAAGCTTATCCGCACCGTTCTAGGCGCGAGAAAGCATCCACAACAGGCCTATCGATCCTGTCTGGGCATTCTCCGGCTGGGCCAGAGCTATGGCGAGGCACGGCTGGAAGCCGCCTGCCAACGTGCGCTGATGCTGGGCAGCTGCCGCTACAAGAGCATCGAATCCATCCTCAAACACCGTCTGGATCAGCAGTCCCTGGAAGAGCAACAGGAACTGGCTTTACCCGATACCCACGACAACATCCGTGGCCCTGCCTACTACCACTGAAGGAACCTGACATGTTGAAACACCCTACACTGGATAAGCTCCACGCGCTCAAATTAACCGGCATGGCTGCCGCCTTGGCGGATCAATCAGCCACCCCCGATATCACCGATCTGAGCTTCGAGGAGCGCCTCGGGTTGCTGGTCGACAGGGAAATGACCGAACGGGATAACCGACGCATGACCAGCCGGTTGCGCCGGGCCAAGCTGCGACACACAGCCATTCTCGAAGACCTGGATTACCGGAACTCACGAGGCCTGGATAAAGGGCTGGTTCAGTCACTGGCCAGCTGCCAGTGGGTCAAAGAGCATCTGAACGTGCTCATCACCGGCCCCACTGGGGTCGGCAAAACCTGGCTGGCTTGCGCCTTGGCACATAAAGCCTGCCGTGAGGGTTACACGGCCCAGTACGTTCGCCTGACCCGTCTGCTGCGGGAACTGACCATTGCCAAGGGCGATGGCCAATACTCAAAGCTCCTGACCAGCCTCGCCAAAGTCGACGTGCTGATCCTGGATGACTGGGGGCTGATGAAGCTGAGCGCCGAAAATCGGCGAGACTTGCTGGAGGTACTGGAAGACCGGCACGGCAGGCGATCCACCATCGCCACCAGCCAATTACCGATCGAGGAATGGCATGGCGTCATCGGTGACGCCACTCTGGCCGACGCCATCCTGGACCGGCTCGTTCACAACGCCTACAAGATCAATCTCCGGGGTGAGTCCATGCGAAAACGGCAGGCAAACTTGACGGGTACTGAGACTTCGGAGTAAGAAGAATAACCCCGCGTCGCTACGCTCCGATGGGTGGCAGCCTTGCTCCGGTCCGGGTGGCAGGCTTCACGTGGAATGGGTGGCAACCTTCAGCGGTTTACGCACCAAATGAAGTGTTTGATGAACCTGGCATGGATTCTGTAAACCTAACCTTCTGTTTAAGAGCGATTTTATGGATAGCGGCAAATCCATCCACCGTTGCCACATTGATATGCTTCCGGGCTGCCAGGCCTTTGAGCCAATGACTGAGTCCGTCATCTTTGCTATCAACATGACGCAGCACGGCCCGTGCTCCGTGAACGAGCAGCTTGCGCAGGTAACTGTCGCCGCGCTTGCTGATCCCCAGTAAACGATCTCGACCCCCGGTGCTGTGCTGCTTGGGTGTCAACCCCAGGGAGGCGGCAAAGTCGCGCCCTTTGCGGAAGGCCTTCCCGTCGCCCAGAGCACCTGACAAGGCACTGGCTGTGAGCGGTCCTAAGCCGCGTAATGTCATCAAACGCTTCGCCACAGGATCCTGTTTGACACTCTCGGTGATTCGATCGTCAAGCGCTTTAATGCGGTCATCCAGGTGACGGAGGTCCTCAGCCAGCCCATTCAGCAGAACCCGGAAGTTATCGGTAAGCTCGTTTTCGGCGTCTTCAAGCCACCCCGGTAAGGCGCTGCGAAGCTGCTGGATGCCAACCGGGGCAATAATGCCGTACTCGCCTATCAGTCCCCGTATCTGGTTGGCTTTGGCAGTTCGCTGCCCAACAAGCTCTTCCCGGATACGGTGAGCAGCCTGAATGTCCTGCTGGGTCACCGTCTTGGGGGCAACAAATCGCATGTTCGGACGACTCATGGCTTCGCAGATCGCTTCCGCGTCTACCCGATCGTTTTTGTTGCTCTTGACGTAAGGTTTTACGAACTGAGCGGCAATCAACCTGACGTGATAGCCTCGCCTTTGCAGCTCACGCGCCCAGTAATGAGATGAGGCACAGGCCTCCATGCCAATCTCGGCGCCAGCTGGTACTTTGCGGCTGAGTGCATCAAGCCACTTGCTGCGAGAATACTTGCCTTGCCATTGGATTTGGTCGTGGCGATCTACGCCATGCACGTGAAACACTGACTTGGCAATATCAACTCCGACGCGGATAATATTCATGTGGACTTCTCCTCATCTTTACGATGGTTGACTGTTCACTCACCATTTTGGCACGTAGATGCCGGTTAGGTGAGGAGGAGTCCATCCCATTGTTTACTTTTGAGAAGCTCTCGATCTCCGTCTTCGCCAAAGCAGGGCCGGAACCGCATCATGGTGGTTTCATCCATTGGCAACCGGTGCTGAAAGATCACTTCGCCGCAAAAGTGCTGGCAGTAGGGATTCTCCACCCAGCGATCCAGAACATCACGATCCGACAACGCGTAGGTGTGCTTGAGCAGCTGCAAGCCCACGTGTAACCGGATGGGTAGCCCCGGACGCCCGGCCTCTATCGCGTACAACCGGCCGAAGTGTTCGCAGGCTGTCCAGTCAATCCGTTTGCCCATCTGCACCAGTTCGTTCCGGAGTTCAGAATATCTTCGAAGTAGGTCTCCAGCAGATCTCGCTGTGGTGCCTGGCGTTTATCCCGTGGGATCATGGGCATTTCTTCCGGTTTTTGAGCGAAACGGGTAGATTTATGGTGGATTTTATACCCCAGATTCACGGTAAATAATTGCATTTACTCAGGTTTTTATTTTTCAGGGGCGACTACTTACCCTGGATGCAGATCACACGGTACATAACAGTGGCTACAAGGCAGTGGTCGCGACGAAACTAGGGAGATGAACAGCAATAAAAGTGACGTATTGATAGAAACGGCGATTGCCGGAGCCGGCATCGCCCTGCAGCCCACCTTCATTGCTGGGGCGGCGATCAGGGAAGGAAACCTGGAGGTCGTCCTGTCAGAGCATGAACCAGAATCCATGGTACTTTATGCGGTATATGCACACCGGCAGTTGTTCGCGAGCAAGGTTCCTAGCTTTGTCGACTTTATCGAAGGGTTTTTCGGCGAACCTCCGTACTGGGACAGGTTTGAATAGCGAGCGCACGCAAGCCTCCGGTTGCTTAAATGCCCGCCCGTCAATGAATTCCTCCCAAGGTTTCAATCACCTGAGTGCATCAATAATGTGTTGACTGTCTCAGTATAGGGAGCCTCAATCCCCAGACGCTCGCAGCGTCGCAGTACCGCCCCGGCAATGGTATCCAGTTCCAGCGGGCGACCTCTTTCCCTGTCGACAAGCATTGACGTCTTGATAGCATTGAAGCTACTGATCAGATCAAACATCTCGTCCAGGTCCTTCTTTCCGAGATTCACGTCGTCTGCCCTTGAGGCTTCGACGGTTTCAGCCATCATTCCGTACACGATTTTGCTGAATCCGGGGTGATGGGTAAGGCTTCTAGTATCCAAGCCAGTAAGGGCAGAGAGTGGGTTAACCCCGTTATTAATTAGGAGTTTACGCCAAAGCTCATAGTTAATGTTATCGGAATACCTAGTTGGAATACCGGCATCATTAAAAGCGGCAACCAGGATCTTGAGTAGCGGAGTTCGGGAGTCCTGTCTACCGCTGACTTTGGGCCATTCCCCCATCACGATTTGTGCGAGGCCCTCGGCTTCTATAACGCCCGGCCTCGCAATGTGTCCTCCTATACGGACCGCAAGTCCACCGATGACTCTTTCAGCACCAACTGCTTCCACTAGCAGTGGTTCATTATCGACTCCGTTCTGCAAGGAAAGCACGGGTGCCCGCCCCTGCTTCAGCCAGTCGCCGAGCTCACTCACCACCGAAACTGTTGCCGTGGCTTTGAGTGTGATGATGATAAGGTCAAACTCGTCAGGCTTATATCGGGTGACAAGTTCCTGATGGTCATGAGCAGCCGCCATATGGACCAGCTCGCGACCTTCATAGTGGACTGTCAAGCCGCTCCGCTTAAGCGCATGCAAATGAGCCCCGCGGGCTGTAAGCACAACCTGATGCCCTGCTTCCAGCAACCTTGCTGCGTAGTAGCCCCCTATGCCACCGGCACCAACCATTAACAGTCTGAGCATTTACGGAATCCTCTTCGTTTTCCGTAGCTTATTGCATCCAACCATAACCTGCGAGGGACTGCCTGTTCTGATTCAGGGAAAACCCGAACAGGCACTGGGGCGCTTTCATTCCGCCCAGGCTGAAGGCGGTATTGAGGATACATAATGTCGGTTCTGCCACGGGGCTGGCATGGGCAGCGGACCGAGGGCTGCCCCTCAGGCTGGAATTCGACATTGCCTTCACCCATCGTTGCTCATCCTCCCACTGACGGATCAGATTCCGGATATAGCTGTCGTGGGGCTGATGATGGCTGGCGTTTTTTCCATTGGCCTCCAGTCAGTCAAGGCAGATCAGTAATACGCCCTAATCCCGTAATGCTTCAAGGCAGTGGCCGATATCCCGATAATGCTCACTGGTCATCCCGGTATTTTGAGGCGCAACTCAATCGCCTCCTCGGGCACCAGCTGCATCATGCTCTCGGCCAGCAGTTTCAGGCCGGGGTCCCGCGAACCGCTGACGGCAACCTCAAAACCTCGCGCCTTCATGTTGGATTGCAGGTGCCTGGCCGGAAAGCCTTCCTCTGAGGTGAAAAAAGCCACGCTGTCCACGACTTGATCCCGCGGTACCAGTCGGCGCAGACTCTCCTGTCCCTTGGGACCGGTCAGGGCTTCCGTTTCGCAGGACAGGTACAGCACTGGCAGTTTGCTCACCTGTCTACCGCCCCAGTTTTTTGGCCGACTGACCACCAATACCGAAGTGTTGCTTCGGCATCTCGGTGATCATTACCCGGATACGGTCCATGGGGGCATCCAGGGAGCGGGCCATGGCCTCGCTCACTTCCTGGATCAGGGTTTCTTTCTGCTCGTCCGTTCTGCCTTCAATAACGTAAAGCTGAGCAATGGGCATAACACCTCCTTGTCCGAGTCAGATGAATCGTCCGGAAACGGTTCCCAGTCCCTGATAACGCACAGTGATGTTGTCACCGGGTTCCACGGCGATGGCGGCGGTGATACCACCGGTCATGATGAAGGTGCCTGCAGGGATGTGTTCGCCCCGCTCGGCCAGCAGGTTCGCTAGCATGGCCACGCTGGAGGCCGGATGGCCCAGCACGGCAGCGCCTGCGCCCACATCGACCACTTCGCCGTTCTTCTCGACCACCACACCCAGGGTTTTCAGGTCCACGTCCGCAACGTCGGCCATCTGGCCACCGGTTATAAAGCGGGTCGACGAAGCGTTATCGGCAACCACGCTCACCAGATCAAACTTGAAGTTCTCGTAGCGGGAGTCGATGATTTCCACGGCGGGAATCACGAAGTCTGTCGCCGCCAGCACCTGACCGATATGGCAGCCGGGTCCCTTAAGTGGCGCCTTGGTGACGAAGGCAATCTCGGCCTCGATTTTCGGGTGAATCAGTTCTTTGGTGTCGACCACGCCGCCATCTGGCACGCTGAAATAATCGGCGAGGAAACCATAGATCGGGGTCTCGACACCCATCTGTGCCATTTTGGCCCAGGACGTTAGCCCCATTTTCATACCAACAATCTTGTTGCCCCGCTCCTCCTTGCGGCGGCGAATTTCCCATTGAACGTCGTAGGCATCCTCGAAGGTCATATCCGGGTAATCATTGGTGACCTTGGTAATGTCATGGGCCTGCAGTTCGGCGTTTTCCACATGTTCGGCCAGGGCCAGCATCTGCTCGCGGCTCAATGTTTTGCTCATGCGTTTTGCTCCTTTTGGTCGGCCAGCAGATCCAGCGCCACATCCACGATCATGTCTTCCTGGCCACCCACCATGCGGCGTTTGCCAAGCTCTACCAGAATGTCCACGGTCTTCAGGCCGTACTTCTGTGCCGCTACTTCGGAGTGGCGCAGGAAGCTGGAGTAGACACCGGCATAGCCCAGCGCCAGGGTTTCGCGATCCACTCTTACGGGACGGTCCTGCAAGGGCCGAACGATATCGTCAGCGGCGTCCATCAGGGCGTACACGTCGGTGCCGTGCTCCCAGCCCATCTTGTCAAAGGCCGCGATGCACACTTCCAGCGGCGCGTTACCGGCACCGGCACCCATGCCGGCAAGGGAAGCATCAATCCGGTCGCAACCTTCTTCGACGGCAACAATGGAATTGGCCACTCCAAGGGCCAGGTTGTGGTGAGCATGCATGCCCGTCTGTGTTTCCGGCTTCAGAACGTCTTTCAGGGCACGGAAGCGGTCCCGGATGTCGTTCATGTTCATGGCGCCGCCGGAGTCGACGACGTAGAGGCAGGTAGCGCCGTAGTCTTCCATCAGCTTGGCCTGTTCCGCGAGACCCTGTGGGGTCTGCATGTGGCTCATCATCAAAAAGCCGACAGTGTCCATGCCCAGTTTGCGGGCGTGTTCGATATGCTGCCTGGAGACGTCCGCTTCGGTGCAGTGGGTGGCCACTCGTACAATGCGGGCACCGGCGTTGTAGGCGTTGTCCAGGTCATGGACGGTACCGATACCCGGCAACAGCAGGGTGGCGATCTTGGCGTGTTCAATCACCTCAGAGACGGCTTCGATCCACTCCAGGTCGGTGTGGGCGCCGAAGCCGTAGTTGAAACTGGAGCCCTGCAGGCCGTCGCCGTGGGCCACTTCGATGGAGTCCACCTTGGCCTTGTCCAGGGCCCGTGCGATGTCCTGCACGTTCTTGATGGAGTACTGGTGGCGGATGGCGTGGCTGCCGTCGCGCAGGGTCACGTCGGAGATGTAGAGCTTCTTGCCGGGGTTATAAGTCATGGTTCAGTCTCCTCAGTTGACCAGCGATTCGGCGATGCGCTCGGCGGTACCCAGCGCGGCAGAGGTCATGATGTCCAGGTTGCCGGCGTAGGCCGGCAGGTAATGGGCAGCGCCCTCCACTTCCAGGAAGATGGAGGTCTTCAGGCCGCTGAAGCGGCCCAGGCCCGGGACGTTCATGGGCTGGTCGTAGGGAATATCGTCGAACTGTACTTTCTGCTTCAGACGGTAGCCCGGCACGTAGGTATTCACCGCTTTGACCATTTCCTCAACGGAGGCTTCCACTTCGGCTTTGTCGGCAGCCTCAGACAGTACGTAAACCGTGTCACGCATCAACAGCGGCGGCTCCGCCGGATTGAGGATGATGATGGCCTTGCCCTTCCGGGCGCCGCCCACCACCTCGATGGCCTTGGCGGTGGTCTCGGTGAATTCGTCGATGTTGGCACGGGTGCCGGGGCCGGCGGACTTGCTGGAGATTGAAGCCACAATCTCGGCGTAGTGGGCCTTGGCGACACGAGAGACCGCCGCCACCATGGGAATCGTCGCCTGGCCACCGCAGGTGACCATGTTGACGTTGCCTTCCTTCAGATTCTGTTCCAGGTTCACCACCGGCACGCAGTACGGGCCGATGGCCGCCGGGGTCATGTCGATGATCTTGATGCTCTCTTTATGGCCCCGCAGGAACACTTCGTTGTGCATGTGGGCCCGGGCGGAAGTGGCATCAAACACGATGTCGATGTCGGCAAATTCCGGCATTTTCACCAGGCCGTCCACGCCTTCGTGGGTGGTGGCCACACCCATGCGCGCGGCGCGGGCCAGGCCGTCGGATTCCGGATCGATACCCACCATGGCGCCCATTTCTATGTGCTTGCCGTTGCGCAGGATCTTGATCATCAGGTCGGTGCCGATGTTGCCCGAGCCGATGATGGCTGCTTTGATTTTCTTGCTCATAACGTTGTCCTCATTAATCCCGATCAGGCGAAGCGCACCGAGGCACTGCCGATGCCACCAATATCCACGCGCATGTAGTCGCCGGCTTTTACCGGTTCCAGCGGCACCAGCGAGCCGGACAGGATGACTTCACCTGCCTTCAGGGGAATACCAAACTCGCCCAGGGTGTTGGCCAGCCAGGTCACGCAGTTCACCGGGGACCCCAGCGCGGCTGCACCGGCACCAGCACTGAGTACACTGCCGTTTTTCTCAACCACCATGCCGCAGGTCACCAGATCCACCTTGCGGGGAGACACCGCCTGATCACCCAGTACAAACAGGCCGCAGGAGGCGTTGTCGGCCACCGTGTCCTGAATGGCAATCTTCCAGTCGCGGATGCGGGAATCGACAATCTCGAAGCAGGGCATAACGCACTCCGTGGCGGCCAGCACATCGGCGTTGGTGATGCCCGGGCCGATCAGATCCTTCTTCAGAATGAAGGCGATTTCACCCTCCGCTCTGGGTGCAATCAGGCGATCGCTGATGGGCATGACTTCGCCGCTGTTGAACACCATGTCGTCGGTCAAATAACCGAAGTCTGGCTGGTGAACGTTGAGCATGTTTTGCACGGCCTTACTGGTAACACCGATCTTCTTGCCAATGATGGATGCCCCGTCCGCCAGACGTCGTTCGAGCATGCGCAAGGAAATGTGGTAGGCATCGTCGATGCTGATGTCCTCACCGCGGCTGGTCAGCGGCTCTACCGCCTCCCGACTCAGCATGGCCTGGTAAAGCTCATCGCCAAGCGCCTGGATTCGTGACTGTTCCATTATTCAGCTCCTTCCGCCGCTTGATCGGCTTCTCTCAGAAAATCGTTGACCAGCCGCGCGAAACGGTCGGCATGTTCAATCTGGGTCCAGTGGCCGCAGCGGCCAAACACGTGCAGCTGGGCACGATCAATCAGCTCAGCCAGCTTGAGTGAGGCCTCCAGGGGAATGACTTCATCTTCACGGCCATGCAGAATCAGGGTCTCATGCGGCAGTGCCCGGATGTCATCTTCGTTACTGGCCAGATTGTCGACCCAACGCTGACGGGGGGCCGGGAACATCGCCGAGAAGGACTCCTGGAAGCCCGGTCGAATGCTGGCCTGATAACGCATTTCCGCCAGTTCGTCGGTCAACAGACCCTTGTTAAAGGCAAACACATCCATCAACCGGCGCATGGTTTCGAGGGACGGCTGGTAACCCCAGACTTCGTCCAGACCCTTGGTGATCGGGAAGCTGACCCCCACCGATCCCATGAGCACAAGCCGGCGGACCCGTTCCGGGTACTCGATCGCAAGGGCCAGGGCGAGACCACCCCCGAAGGAGTTGCCCACCAGGTCGACCTGCTCCAGCCCCAGCTCGTCCATCACACCCAGGGCGTGCTTTACCCAACGCTCCCGGTTGTAGGTCTGATCTTCGGGACGTTCGCTGTAGCCGAAGCCCAGCATATCCGGCGCTACCACCCGGCGATGCCTGGCCAGCTCAGGAATGACCAGACGCCAGTTGGCCCAGGCGGTAACCCCGGGGCCCGAACCGTGAATCATCATCACAGGGAAGCCGCCTTCCCCGTGGTCGTGAACGTTGGTGCGGTACCCGGCGGCGACAATTTCACGCCCGATTTCAGGGCTGTCTACAGGTGCATTCATGACAACCTCACAATTTGACACAGATATTTTTCATTTCGGTGTAGAACTCAAGAGAGTGAACGCCACCCTCACGTCCGATGCCCGACTGTTTGCTACCACCAAAGGGCGTGCGAAGGTCCCGCAGGAACCAGCTGTTCACCCAGATAATCCCGGCTTCAATCTGACCCGCAACCCGATGCGCACGGGTGATGTTTTCGCTCCAGATCGCAGAGGCCAGCCCATAGGGCAGGCTGTTAGCCAACTCGATCGCTTCCTCTTCGGTATCGAAGGGACGGATATGGCAGCAGGGACCGAAGATCTCATCGGTAACCACCGCCGAGTCATCAGCCAGTCCGGTCCAGATAGTCGGCTGCACCCAGGCACCACCGGCCAGTTCTGCCGGCATATCGGGAACGCCGCCACCGGTCACGACAGTTGCCCCGTCATCCACGGCTTTCTGGTAGTAGGAAAGGACTTTTTCACGATGCTTGAGGCTGACCAGCGGTCCCATATTGGCGTCCGCATCGTCTGGCGGGCCGATCTTCAGGCCCTCCGCCGCTTCTTTCAGGCGGCGGACAAACTCGTCAAAAATCGACCGCTCAACATAAACCCGCTCAGTACCCAGGCAAACCTGGCCACAGTTGGCGAACGCGGAACGCATGGTGCCTTCGATAGCCTTGTCCATATCGCAGTCCGCAAACACCAGGCCGGCATTCTTGCCACCGAGCTCCAGGGAAATATCCCGGATACCTTTGGCGGCGGCTTTCATAATGACCTCCCCGGTGCCGGTCTCACCGGTAAAGGTGAAGCCATCGACCAGTGGATGCTCGGTGAGGTAGGCACCGGCAGAATCTCCGCCGAAACCATGGACCACGTTATAGACACCGTCCGGAACACCGGCCTCTTTCATCACTTCGCCAAGAAGGGCGGTCGTGGTCGGAGTTTCCTCAGAGGGTTTGACCACCACCGTGTTCCCGCAGGCCAGGGCTGGTCCGACCTTCCAGGTCATCAGCAGCAGAGGCAGGTTCCAGGGGCTGATCACGCCAATCACGCCTTTGGGGCGGCGAACGGCATAATTCAGTGCACCGGTGCCATCCGGCGTGGGCATTTCAAAAGATTCGGTCGGAACATTCTTGATCATGTCCGCGAACACTTTGAAGTTGGCGGCGCCCCGGGGAATGTCGATGTGGCTTGCCAGAGATTTGGGCTTGCCGGTATCGAGGCACTCCGCCTCCAGGAACTCATCAAAACGGGCATTAATACCGTCCGCCACCTTATGGAGAATGGCGGTACGCTGTTCCAGGGTCATCTTGCCCCAAGGCCCCCGCAATGCGGCCTTTGCGGCCTGCACTGCGGCGTCAACCTCTTCCCTTCCGGCTTCGTGGACCTTGCTGATCACTTTACCGTTGGCGGGATTGACGTTCTCGAACAGCTTGCCACTGGCTGAGCCAACGTACTGCCCGTTGATGTAGTGCTTGATGTCCTTCATTGCTGCTAAGTCCTGTTGAACCAGTGTCGGGTTAGGTCAATACCGTCAGGAAGCGTTCATTCAGCACGCGATCGTGGTAGAAAATCGCTTTGCCGAGGTCTTCCGCTTTCCAGGTAACCGGCTTGTGGTCCGGGTAGAAGTAGTCACCACCACTGAATACTTCATTGCGGTTGCCGGACGGGTCGAAGAAGTAAATGGTCGTGCCATGGGTCAGGCCGTGACGGGTCGGGCCGATATCGATGGAGGTATCGGTCATGGAGATCAGGTCGGCTGCCCGCAGGACGCCTTCCCAGCTTTCCAGGTAGAAAGAGGCGTGGTGGAACTTGCCCTTTTCCTCATGGTGGATAAACGCCACGTCGTGCTCCTTCATGGACACTGTCAGGAACTGCGCCACCCGAGTGCCTTCCGGATCCAATACTTGCTCAGCCAGGTCAAAGCCGAGGATATTGACAAAAATGTCGTAAGTCGCCGCCAGCTCAGGACCGTAAAACAGGCAGTGGTCAAAGCGAACGGCTTTCATGCCGCGCAGACCACGCGGCCAGGCCTCAGGGTTAACGCTGGCAAGGCCCCACTTGCCGGTATAGAGCTTATCGGCAAACAGCTCGAAGGCGTGACCGGAAGGCACCGTGAAGCGAACACGACGACCGCAATCCTTCAACTCCTCTGCCGGTACCTGCTCAACTTCAACGCCGTAATCCACCAGGTCTTTTTCAAGCTGGACCAAGACCTCTTCGTTAAGCACCTTGAAGGCCATGAAATCACAACCCGGCTCGTCCGCTTCGCGCAGAACCACGGAAAACTTGTCCACTTCGGACCAGGCCTTCAGATACACGCGGCCCTGGTCATCACGATCGGTTTCGATCAGACCAAGAAGGTCTGTGTAGTGTTTGAGGGCCTCATCCATATCAAGTACACGGATCTGGACGTGGCCGGGACGCATTACACCTTTTTTCATGACTGTTACCTCAACGTTTTTGTTGTTTACTAGCTCGCAACGTCCGCCGCCGGTTGCGGCGGACACTCAATGATCAGATCAGTCAGTGGGTAGATCCGGCAGGCCAGAACTTCCCCTTTTTCAACGGCTTCAGGCGGGGCGTGCCGCTTGCTCATCTTGCCGCACTCGAAATGCCCTTCCAGAACCTGGATCTTACAAAATCCGCAACCACCACCCCGACAACCCACGGGGACACACTTCAGGCCCCTCTGCTCCATGGCCTTGAGCACACTCTGGCCCTCCTGGCAGGTAAAGTGACCTCCCGTTGTGCGGTTGAACACTTGGAAACCCATGCCCATGGTTCACCTCCGACTATATCTTCTTGAACAGGGCCGAACGCTGGGTGTCTTCAGCTCCGTCCGCCGCTGTCAGGAATTTCTCCATGAAGATGTCACGCTCGAACAGCCGCCCCTGCATCAATGCCGTGATAGCCGCATCGATCATTGGAGGAGGGCCGCACAGGTAAGCCTTGTTGCCGGCAAAGCGGCCATCGAAATGGGCGTTGGCCGCCTCATGAACATAGCCTCGGAAGCCCTTCCAGTCAGGGTCTTCGTCGGCTTGGCTAAGCGCCGGTACGTAGGTGAAATTGTCGTGGTCGCGATCCAGAGCCTCGAACAGCTCCCGGTTGTAAAGCTCTGCCAGGTTTCGGGCTCCCTGGAACAGAACGATCTTGCGTTCATCGTTCTGCTCAAGCAGATCAAGGATCATCGACTGGGGGCTGGACAATCCGGATCCGCCGGCAATGAAAATCAGATCCCCTGCCTGTGAGCCGCGCACGAAGAACTGGCCATAGGGGCCTGAAAGGTTCAGCGTATCACCCGTTTTCAGTTGTTCGTGGATGTAGGTGGTGGCAGCACCGCCCTCAACGAGGCGCACATGCAGCTCCACTTCGTCTGCTTTGCTGGGCGGGTTGGCCAGGGAGAAGGCCCTCGCGCCTTCAACACCCGGCAGCTCGATATTGATGTACTGGCCGGCCTGGAATGTCATCGGCCGGTCCAGTTTCAGGTGGATGCCCTTGATGGTCGGAGAGAGTTCGACGATATCGGTCACGATGGCGGCATAGTCCTCAACCGGGTAGCCCTCAAAATCCGGATCCACATCGATGTCCGCCTCAATGGTGACGTCGCTCTCAACCGTGGCGCAGCAGGCCAGAACCTTGCCCTCGTCACGTTCGATATCCATCAGCGCAAAGGGCGAGGCGTCTCCGATCTCGACATCACCTTCAAGCACCTGAACCTTACAGGTAGCACAGGTGCCGTGGCCGCAGGCAAAGGGCAGCCAGACACCCTGGCGCAGGGCGGCAGCGAGGATAGTCTGGCCATCCTCTACCTCAATCTGCTCGCCGATCGGCTCGATAGTAACGGTGTGACTCATAGTGCTACCCTCAGTAACCGGCGTTCGCCATGCCCTTCAGGCCCGGTGTGGTCACCGTCAGCATGCTCTTGTGATCAATACCCTGCTCTTTCAGGCTGGCGCCAGCCTTGGGTGTGAACGGTTCATCGTTCAGCAACCACTCGGCATTCAGGAAGTCCGCCTTGGCAGAGTCCGGGTGCGCGGCGGTAGCCGGCTTGAGAATCTCGTCCACCAGGGCACGGAAGGTCATATCAGGCCGCACCAGCAGCGCGAAAGGCGCGCAGAACAGCAGGTGGTCGGGCCAGTAGACATACAGCAGCTGCATGCCGTGGAAGTTCTCGACCTTGTCTTTCGGTTCAAACTTGTAGTCGTAAAGTGCGTTTACACTCATGATGGTCACCTTGTTGTGTTGTGGGGGGTATTACCCGGAGCTGGTGGCCACCGGGCAACTCCCGAGTCAATATCAGGCGGCGTCCTGGTCCTCGTCCGCAGGCTTCCGGCCTTTGATCGACAGCCAGTGTTTTTGGTCGGGCGATCCAACGTAGTCGAAATTGTCCTCGCCGATGTTGATGTGGTAATACTTCTGCACCACGGTCTCGAGATCCTCGCCTTCACAGTTGCCCTGGTAAATCTGGTGCACCGGCAGCCAGGCCTGTACGTACTTCTCCGGCTCGTGCTTGAAGATGTCGCAGCAGCCGTCAGAGCAGAAGTGATAGCGTTCGCCCTCGTGTTCGATCTGCCGATGGCTGAGCATGGTTGGGTCATCTTTCTCGGTGAAAATGGTCGGGATCTGACACACTTGGCACAGCTGCGGCAGGGTGTTGTTGTAGAAGCGACGGCCAGCGGCAGCCTCTTTCGCCAGGTACTCGTAACGCGGACGATAGTACTTGTCGAAAGTGTCCGGATACTTCTCAGACATCCAGTCCATCTCTTCCTTCTCCGGAATCCAGGTATGGAAGTTGGTGGCCTGGCAGTACTGGTAGAAGGTGGTCCAAAGCTGGTGGCTCAGGTGATGTTTGGCATCGTTCGCCACGTCCTGGTACTTGGGCGGGCGAATGCCGTATCGCTCTAGGTCCTTGAACAGTGCACCGCCGTTCTGCTCGTAGTACACCTCCCAGGCCTCTGCCCAGCTCATTACCTTGTTTGGCAGCATGTAGTCCATCATCATGCTGACCAGGCTGAGCAGGCGAAATCCGCGCCAGAACCACTTGTCGATCCAGCGCTGAACGATGGGCACGTTATCTTCGTGCTGCTCGAGGATGAACTTGATCACCTCAAGGCCCAGGGTCATATGACGCGCTTCGTCTGACTGGGCCGAGAAGCCGAAGGTCACAGTCGCCATGTCGCCGTTGTACGCAGCGCCAGACATGAACGGTACGAACAAGAGATTGGTGAGCACATACTCGAACGAGAATGAGATGGCCGTCAGGAACTCGAACGGTCCGGCGGAGCGGGCATCGTCAAAGAACGACTTCGGCACCGACAGGAACCACACCCGGTCGTGCATGTGCGCGCCATCGTGCAGACCGTTGAAGTGCTTGTTGTAGTGACTCATCGCGTGTTGCTGGGTCTGGGAATGACGCAGCTCGTCGATTGCCTGCATCTGGCAGGCAACGCGCGCCCCGGCGCCACTAAACTGGCGACCGACCTTGGAATAACCCTGGAACGCCGCATGTTCAAGCGGAGATATACCACTGATGAACAGTTTTAGCGCGTTCACGTAACGGGCGTCTGAAATGTTCTGGTGGCCGTTGTTCTGGGCAAAAGCATCGAAAATGGCGTACAGCTTCTTCTCTTTTTCCGCCTGGTATTTCCAGTAGGCGTCCATGGTCAGGCGGAACGGGTCTTCCCACTGGGACCAGTCGGTAATCTTGATGCCCTCAAAATCTTCCTCCGGAAAAATATCTTTCTTGTCCTGGTAAGTGGGTTCCCAGGCCATATCCCGGGTCAGGTATTGATACTTGTCTTTAAGGTTAAGCTTCTTGTTTTTACTAACCATGATGTTTCTCCCGATTACTTCCATTCAAGAATGAAGTGATCATCGTCTTCATCGACGTTGCCGGCGATGCTGATGACATTTATGAGCATTTCCTGAACATCCCAGTCTCGCCCCAGCTTTTCTTCCATGGTTTCGCGGTTGATCACCAAGCGTTTTTCCGCCTGGATCCGGATCATTGCCGGCTGGTGCTGCATTTCGGCGTCGGGGTTGTCTTCCATAACAGCTTCCGCGAGGTAGCGGGAGTCGTCGTTGTCCTGGAATACAATAAATACAAGCTGGCTCATGCTGAGACTCCCCGGCTCTGCAGTTCGAATTTCTTCAGGCGGGTAGAGAGTTCCGCCCGGGCTTCATTCAGCGCGTCGAGGCCAACGGAGGCTTCGGCCAGAGGTTTCAGGGCTTCGTAGGCCTGCGGCTCCCAGTGATCGATCCATTTTTGAAGCAATTCACGGTTAGTCTCACTTTCACCGGCCACGGCTTTCATCATGGCGTTGGTCCAGCGTAGGGATTCCTTGTACCAGTCACGCATGAACTCCGTGAGCATGGACACATCTTCAGCACCCTGGCTTTCGAACCACTGGTCCATCTTGTCGTAGACCAGCGGATACATCATTCCGTCGATAAGAATGTTCTGAACCAGAGTCAGCTCATACCAATCATCGACCACAAGCGTGTCTTCCACCAGCTTACGCATGGGTTGCCACATTTCGTCATCCATCCAGTAGGCCTTGGACTCATCCAGAGCGGCACCAGTGCTGCCATCAATCATCAATGCAATACGGGACAGGTACTGACCAATGCCCAAGTGATCCATCCCGGTGTAGATGTGCATCTGAGAGACGGTCGTGGCGGTGGCATCACCGGCGATCTTGGCGTTGTTCATGTTGGCGCCAAGCTCGACATGACGCAGGGGCACCAGCAGCCGCAACAATTGCTTCTGGGTTTCTTCGGGAAGGCGAGTCAGCAGATTACGCTTTTCGCAGAAGCCAAAGCTGGTCTCGGCCGACTCCTGCATCTTGGCCCGGTTGCCGACATAGGCGCCGTAGTAAAACTGGCGGGGATCGGAAACGACGCACCAGTCTTCCATGCGGATGGCGGTACGCGTGGGATCGTTCAGGGTGTGCTCGGAATCCCACTGGGGCCGGTAATGGAAATTGGTCTTTGCTTCAATGTCGTAGCTGGCCTCCTGGTAACGGGTAGCCGGCTTATCACCGAAGCGACGGGCGATGTGGCCATAAGTATGGCGGATGGGCTCCACCGAATTGGTCTTGATTTCAATACTCATATCAACCTTACCGTTTTGTTGTTGTGAAACTGTATGCCGATGCGTCTTGCTCAGTAGCGCTTGCCATGCTCTCCGAACCGCCACTTGACCATGTCTTCGTCAATTTTGCGGATCATCTTGGAGTCCATGTGGACGACTTTGTTGTGTTTGCAGAAAATCTCGAAGGCTTCGTGAGGCAGCACGAGCTCAACGAAGAGCTCGGGGTAAGCAATGGCGAAGTCGAATTCCACGAACTTGTCGCCCGGCTCACTGCGCACCCGGATGTATCGGGTCAGCTCGTCAAAGGATTTGGTTTCCCGTTGAGTTGTCATTTTGCCCCCCTTTTATGTTTGTGATCGGCTTCTTGAAGTCTACTTAGGCAAAGCAACAGCTGTGCCACTTCGAAAACGACGACCAGAAGAAGGGATATAGAACTCTGTTTTAAAGGTATTTTTTCGTGGAAAATTGACTGCAATAGGAACGAAATACAGCTTAAAAATAACGCCAAACCTCGAAGTGTTTTTTACCACATGATCAAAATAAAAACCGATCTAACCAAATGCTCAAACCACATTTTTATCCACTGGCAACGGCCAATTTTACTATTTGGTTAATTTTTTGCTTTGATTATAGGCACTGCTTTTTCACGAGTGTTGTTGCCAGGGGAAACCGGGGAGGGGTAGGCAAAGAGAAGTAATCGCCGCAACCAACGAAAGCCTAAAACAGGCGGTGGAACAGGGACGTTTCCACTTTGCTTTATGAAATAAGTACATCTCTGATGAATTTTATTATTTCGTGAGATCACGTCTTCTGAAATGGGTTAATCGCCCCAGGCTCCTGTTAATGATCAACTACCTTTTACCTATAAATTAGATAGTTAAAAATATAAAAGTATGCCGGCACAGTTCCTGCTTGGGTTACCCAAGTCGCTTATTCAAACAACAAACACGGTCACCCGACATGAAGATTTCTCTTGCCTGCGCCTCGCGCACCGCTGAAACGCCGGACTGGATAGACAACACGCCACCGAAGAACAGGCAGCCCCCGAATCATTGACCCGCGCATCGTCACGGATCTCTTTGGGCCCGCTTTTCGGGCCCCTTTTTCTTATTCCAGGCAGGTTAGTGTTATGCCAAAATATAAGCCCTTTCCAGATACCACACAGACCAGCGACCAACTCCTGATACTGACCGGTCGCGAAGGGAACATTACTTACGCGAGTTCCGGTTTTTGTCAGCTTTGCGGTTTCACCGAAGCGCAGTTGAAGGATCAGTCCTTCAACAAACTGAAACATCCGAATATGCCCAAGGCGCCATTGAATGATTTATGGAAAACCCTAGGGCGAAACGAATCCTGGATGGGGATGATCCGCAATCAAACCGCCAACGGTCAGGATTTGTGGCTGGATGCGTTTGTCACTCCCATTACCGACAATACCGGGCAAGTGGTGGAATACCAGGCACTCTATAGAATTCCCGATACCCTCACCATTAAACGCACCAATGAGGTGTATCAAGCGAGGAGCCGGAACAAGCAGCCCAGTCGGCTTCGCGTTCCGCAATTGCCTCCGGCCACAATACAAGCTCTGGCAGCCATGGTCGCGTTTCTACCGATGCTTTTAGCCGGGATTTTCCTGTCACCAGCGGCTGTCATAGTGTCGTTTATTACCGGCAGCGCTATTCTTTTTGCAGCGCTTTACTTTATTAACCGGCCTTTGGTGAAGCTTGCGGCCTACAGCCGAAAACTGGTTCACCACCCGATCAAACAGCTTGTTTATACCGGCAACCCGGGCCTGACGGGGCAGATCGAGCTGGCACTGCGTCTGGCCCAGATTCGTCTCGAGGTAATGATCGCCAGAGTCTCGGATAGTGGCCAGCAAACCGAACACTCCGTCATGCAAGCCAATACCTTGCTACAAAGGGGTACTCAGGCCTCCGAAGAACAACAGATCGCGTTATCCGCGGTTGCCGCATCCGTGGAAGAATTCAGCGCCACCATCAAGGAAGTCTCAGAAAACACCCAACAAGCTGCCACGCTCAGCAATCAGAACCGTGAGGCCGGTGATGAAGCAACCCGTTACGCCAATGCCGCACAACAAAGCATCGAAAAACTGGCACAGGAGCTGGAGCATTCCACCGAGGTCGTTCAGAGCCTGGATCAAAGCAGCCAGTCTATTGGCCGGATTCTCGATGTCATCATTGGCATTGCCGAACAGACCAACCTGCTGGCTCTTAACGCCGCCATAGAAGCGGCCAGAGCCGGGGAAAGCGGCCGGGGATTCGCCGTGGTGGCTGATGAAGTGCGTTCTCTGGCCAGGCGGACACAGAAATCCACAGACGAAATTCGGGAAATGATCACCACGCTTCAGGACGGTTCTCGTGCCGTGGTGCAGTCCATAGAAACCGGAAAGACACAATCGAATGAAAGCGTTGAACAGGTCTTGTCGAGTGTCGAGGCCTTACGCTCCGTGGTGGCCGGTTTGAACGATAACGATGGACTGAACCAGCAGATTGCCGCAGCCACAGAACAACAAAGCCAGACCGTGCAGCAAATCAGTGAAGAAATCAGCGATATTCACCGGCTTGCTACCGACACCTCGCAAACGCTCAGCGCCACGATGAGTGCCGGCGAGTCAGTCGGCTATCACGCCACCCGCCAGAAATACCTGATCAAACATTTGGCTCCGGGCAATCGGATCTGACATTAACCAGCTGTAACTGATTCCTACGCTATCGCTTTCCTTACTCTTGACACCAGCAGTCGAATGGTTTGAAGGCAAGCGACTGTTGTCGGCCCGGCTGATCATTTCAGGCCTCGCACTTTATTCGCACTGTTCCGGTTCCGGGGCTGCGATGCTTTCAACTTTAGTCTGGACTACACAGTTTAAATCACGGATCCGAACATTTAATCATCTGGTGCAACTTAAAACCAAGTTAACCAATTCATAACATTCAGATCGTTACCAACCTTGGGGTTGAAAGCCTGTAAAAAGGTAACTTGATAATTAAAAGGTATTTTTTTGGTATTGGAACACGCATTGCTTCAGATATCATAACAACAACAAACAGAGGTAAACCATGAAATATCCAATTGTGACTGGATTGCTTGTTCTGCTTATGTTTTCCAACGGGGCTGGAGCAACTAACGTCTTCAACCTCGAAGGCTTTGGACCTGTGTCACGGGCGCTAGGTGGGGCCGGTGCAGCTCATGACATTGGCGCGGCTGGCATGATGTACAACCCAGCAACGCTTGGCTTAATGGAAGAGGGGCCTGGGCTTTATATCGGGTTGGATCTTATCGGAACCGATATCGATACGGTCAACCAGGCGACAGGAGAGAAGGCCAAGTCCAACAAAAATAGTGAAAGCAACAACCGAGGCCCAATTTATTACGCTCCGCAATTGGCGTACACCAACAATGTTGGCAACCTGACACTCGGAGTAGGCGCCTTCGCCCAAGGTGGCTTGGGTACGGAATTCGGTAAGACCAGCTTTCTGTCCAGGACCTCCACAAACAATGTGGATACAGGCCTTGACAACTCATCTCGTTTATTGAACCTGCGCATTCCCTTTGCAGCCGCCTACGAGGTGAATGATCGCCTGATCGTCGGAGGGTCTGTCGATGCTGTTTGGACTCAACTGAATCTGGAACTCTTACTGGACGTCAACCAGGTTGGTGCACTTGCCGGGGATGGTCGAGTGTCCGGCAGTTTAGTGCCGACCCTGCTGGCAATACCCAATCTGAGTGGCGCCCACTTCAGTCTTACCAAAAACGACATCGTTGGTGGGGGGACCGAGGGCTGGGGTTTGGGTGGCAAATTAGGGTTCACCTATCAAATCACCGATACGACTCGGATTGGGATGGCCTACAATCTGGAAACACATGTTGAAGATCTTTCCGGCAGGGCCGTACTAACAGCCGTGGATAATAACAATAACCAGATTCCTTTAAGTGGAAAAATCAAGATTCGGGATTTCCAGAACCCTGCTCAACTCTCGCTTGGCATGAGTCATAAAATAAATGAACAGTTGACAGTTGTGGCTGACTACAACCGTATTTTCTGGAAAGATGTGATGAAGGATATCGATATTGGTTTTATTCAGGATGGTACGGGCGATAATATCGACATCCTTTTGCCGCAGAATTATAGAGATATTAATCTGTATAGTATTGGTGCGGAATACCAATATACCCAAGACTGGACTTTTCGGGCGGGCTTTAGTCATTCCGATCAGGCGTTACGCAGTAATTTCCTCTTTGCAGTTATTCCGATTCAATTACAGAATCATCTAACCGGCGGATTTAGTTATTTTTGGAGCGAGAACAACACGTTTGATTTCGCACTATCTTATGCCTTTGAGAAATCCGTTAGCAATGAATCATTACCCAATACGGACTCTGCCGTACCGATCAAGTCATCCCATCGGCAGATCAATGCAGTATTCGGTTACAGCTATCGTTTCTAAAGGAGATAATAAATGAGAGCTTCTATTTACTACGGACCTGAAGATATTCGGGCAACAAATATCCAAGATCCCAGATTAAACGATGATCATGCAATGCTGGTTGAGGTCTCAGCCACATCTATCTGTGGATCTGATTTACACGTGTATCGGGGAGCTCTCGATGCAATGATGGAAAAAGGGCGCTCTCAGACTGGCCATGAACTAATCGGGCGAGTCAAAGAAATTGGTAAGGATGTAGGACGCTTCAAGCCGGGCGACCGAGTCTCCATGGCTTATTCGTGCTCCTGTGGTGATTGTTACATGTGTAATGTCGGCCAAACCGCACACTGCGAGACGACGAACAAGGCAGTATACGGCTTTGGTGTCCCTTTTGGTGATCTAAACGGTACGCATGCCGAGGCCTTGATTCTTCCCCATGCCGACGCGCACACCATCAAGGTGCCCGACGCAATTTCAGATCCGGCCGCTTTAATGCTGTCCTGCAACCTACCGTCAGCGATCATTGCCAACAAACTGGCCGATATCGCGCCTGGAGAGAATGTTGCGCTGATTGGTTGTGGACCGACCGGATTAATGTGCCTCGATATTGCGTTACAAAAGTCGGCGGGCACGATTGTGGCAATGGATAAGGTGGCACACCGCTTAAGTGTGGCTGAAAAAAAGGGAGCTGTACCGATCAACCCTTCCGATAGCGACTGGATGGAAAAAGCACTCGCGGAAACGGGCGCGCGGGGTTTTGACAAAGTCATTGAAGTGGTTGGGTATCCCGAAACGCTACAGATGGCATTAGATATCGTTCGGCCCGGTGGTACGATTGCTGCTATTGGAGTTTTCTGCGACCAGGAGTTTAATTTGGTGTTAGCGGATGTATTCCTGCGCGATATTACACTGCATATGAATGGCTTCGCGAACGTACAGCCGTTTATGTGGGAAGGGCTACGTCTGATGGAGCGCGGGGTGCTTTCACCCGAAGAGTATTTCTCTCATGACTTTAAACTTGATGAGATCCACAAAGCCTATTCGACTTTTCACACCAAGGATGATAATGCAATGAAAATGCTAATAAGACCCTGAACATTTAGTTTTAGAAATGGCAATGTGGAAAGCAAAATCCCGCATTGTCAGGATGTTGGATCAATAGATCCTTAAAATAACAGGTGCTGTAGCACCAATTAGGAAAAGCCTAACAGGAGGCCATTATGTCACTGCTAAAACGTGAAGATTGGTACGATCTTACGCGTACTACCAACTGGACGCCTAAATATGTCACTGAAGACGAACTGTTTCCGGATGAAATGAGCGGAGCACGTGGCATTCCTATGGAAGCGTGGGAAAAATACGATGAACCGTACAAGATAACCTATCCGGAATACGTCAGTATTCAGCGAGAAAAAGACTCCGGCGCATATTCAATCAAAGCGGCACTGGAACGTGATGGTTTCGTTGATCGGGCCGATCCAGGCTGGGTTAGTACCATGCAACTTCACTTCGGAGCGATCGCACTTGAAGAATACGCCGCAAGTACTGCTGAAGCCCGCATGGCGCGATTCGCCAAGGCACCGGGAAACCGGAATATGGCGACTTTCGGAATGATGGATGAGAACCGCCATGGGCAAATCCAACTCTACTTTCCGTATGCCAATGTCAAGCGGAGCAGGAAATGGGATTGGGCACACAAAGCCATTCATACGAACGAATGGGCGGCAATCGCTGCGCGGTCTTTCTTTGACGACATGATGATGACCCGCGATTCCGTGGCCGTCTCTATCATGCTGACCTTCGCATTCGAAACAGGCTTCACCAATATGCAGTTTCTCGGTTTGGCCGCTGACGCTGCTGAGGCCGGTGACCATACCTTTGCCAGCCTGATTTCAAGCATACAGACGGACGAATCACGTCACGCACAGCAAGGTGGACCGTCGCTCAAGATCCTGGTGGAGAATGGTAAAAAAGACGAAGCACAACAAATGGTCGATGTCGCAATCTGGCGATCTTGGAAGCTTTTCTCGGTACTCACCGGCCCCATCATGGATTATTACACGCCACTGGAATCGCGTAATCAGTCCTTTAAGGAGTTTATGCTTGAGTGGATTGTGGCTCAATTTGAACGTCAGTTGCTTGATCTAGGGCTCGACAAACCTTGGTATTGGGATCAGTTCATGCAAGACCTCGATGAAACACACCATGGCATGCACCTGGGCGTGTGGTATTGGCGCCCCACAGTCTGGTGGGATCCGGCAGCTGGTGTGTCTCCTGAAGAGCGGGAATGGCTGGAAGAGAAATATCCCGGTTGGAATGATACCTGGGGCCAGTGTTGGGATGTCATTACCGATAATCTAGTGAATGGTAAACCAGAGTTGACTGTTCCGGAAACCCTACCCACGATCTGTAACATGTGCAATCTCCCGATTGCCCATACTCCAGGTAATAAATGGAATGTAAAGGACTACCAGCTCGAATATGAGGGACGCCTTTACCACTTTGGCTCTGAGGCCGACCGCTGGTGTTTCCAGATCGACCCGGAACGTTACAAAAACCATACGAACCTTGTCGACCGATTCCTGAAAGGTGAAATTCAGCCTGCGGATTTAGCGGGTGCCCTAATGTACATGAGTCTTGAGCCGGGCGTTATGGGTGACGACGCTCATGATTATGAGTGGGTCAAGGCCTACCAGAAAAAAACCAATGCGGCTTGATTTGATTTAACAAACAATTTAACAGGAGGTGGGACATGGCGACGTTCCCGATTATGTCTAATTTTGAGCGTGATTTTGTTATCCAGTTGGTGCCCGTTGACACGGAGGATACGATGGATCAGGTAGCAGAAAAATGTGCCTACCACTCCATTAATCGCAGGGTACATCCGCAACCGGAAAAGATTTTGCGTGTTCGGCGGCATGAGGATGGGACGCTGTTTCCTCGGGGTATGATCGTATCGGATGCAGGGCTCCGACCTACCGAAACAGTCGATGTTATTTTTATGGACAACTGAGGGTCTCTCGCTTTATGGCATTCGAAAAAATTTGCACATTGGATGATGTTTGGGAGTGTGAAATGGAGGCCTTCACAACATCGACCGGCGTTGACATATTACTCGTAGGCGTTGAAGGCGGCGATATGAAGGCTTTTCAGGCCATGTGCCCACATCAGGAAATCGAATTGGTTGAAGGTGAATTCGATGGCAAGGTGCTGACCTGCAAGGCACACCTTTGGCAGTTTGATTGCCATAATGGTGAAGGGATTAATCCTTCCGACTGCCGGATCGCTGAATACCCGGTCAAGATCGAGGGTGAAGACGTGTTCGTGGATGTGGAAGGGGTTGAACCGTTCAAGTCCCACAGCTGACATGGACGTCATAAGGCCAGGCTCTCCGAAAAAGGGGGGAACCCTGAATGGAGAGCCTAAGCTTTGGTTCTTATGATGAGTCGTGGGAAGGAGAAACATTTACATAACGGTAACAAGTGACCATATATTTTCGGTACAAGCGACGCAACAAAGGTTATTCAATCAAACAATATAGAGAAACCAAAATGACAACCAACACAGCTCAAACATTATCCGCATCGGATAATGCGCTTAACAATAACATGGTAGGGCCAGTCCTCAGGGCGGGGGATGTGGCGATTGCGGTAGGGGAGGCCGCGGAAATCGACAATCCTGGCAAAGAAATCAAGGTCGATGACAAACTTGCCTATGTACGTATTGGCGCCGAAGATGAATTAATTCTCAGAAAAGAAACCATTGAAGAATGCCTGGGCCGACCATTTCGCATGCAGGAGTTAGAGATCAATCTAAGCTCTTTCGCTGGAATTATAGACATGGACTCCGACCGGGTCCGTTTCTACTTCAATAAGCACCTTTGAAGCGGCCACACTATAAAGGAGAACTGAACAATGTCAGAACAACAACCTGAAGCATTAAAACCACTGAAAACCTGGTCGCACCTTGCTGGCAATCGGCGACGTCCGAGTGAATATGAGGTTGTATCGACCAATCTTCACTACTTCACGGATAACCCGGAAAGGCCATGGGAGTTAGACTCAAACCTCCCAATGCAAACATGGTATAAAAAATATTGCTTTGATAGTCCACTCAAACACGATGACTGGAATGCTTTTCGCGATCCGGACCAGCTCGTCTACAGAACTTATAACCTACTTCAAGACGGGCAAGAGTCGTACGTTCAGGGATTATTTGATCAACTCAATGACCGCGGCCACGACCAGATGCTGACTCGTGAATGGGTAGAAACATTAGCCCGTGTTTATACACCAGCAAGGTATCTTTTTCACGCCTTACAAATGGGCTCAGTATATATCCATCAAATTGCACCGGCCAGTACCATCACAAACTGTGCAACTTACGAGACAGCAGACCATTTGCGCTGGTTAACTCACACCGCATACCGTACCAGGGAGCTCGCAAATTGTTATCCTGATGTGGGTTTCGGGGAAACAGAACGAGATGTTTGGGAAAATGATCCTGCTTGGCAGGGCTTCCGGGAATTGATAGAGAAAGCCCTCACCGCCTGGGATTGGGGTGAAGCTTTTACGGTCATTAACCTCGTTACCAAACCGGCTGTAGAAGAAGCTCTATTGCAACAACTGGGTAGTCTTGCCCAATCCGAAGGCGATACTCTGCTCGGTCTCTTGACTCAGGCACAAAAACGCGACGCTGAGCGGCATCGGAGATGGTCTTCTGCATTAGTTAAAATGGCTCTGGAGAAAGAAGGCAACCGTGAAGTGTTGCAAAAATGGGTTGCCAAATGGGAACCATTAGCCGACAAAGCCATAGAGGCATATTGCAGCGCATTACCTGACGGTGAAAACGCCGTCGTCGAAGCGAAAAGCGCGTCGCGCTATGTTCGCCAAATGATGGGGCTGTAATCTTTGTAAGCACTAAAGGAACCGGTGATGGTCGTCGCGCTATGACCGGTTCCTTCATGAGTAGACACAGGCATAAACAATATGAGCAATAAGATAAAAATTGCGGATACAGATGTCGAATTTACCATCGCCGACAGGGATACGATTCTGAGGGCGGCTTTACGTGATGGAATACCAATCTCCTACGAATGCAACTCCGGCGGGTGTGGGTCTTGTAAAATAGACGTTGTTGAAGGACAGGTTGAAACCCTATGGGGGGAAGCGCCCGGTCTAAGCCCAAGGGACAAAAGAAAAAGCAGAAAACTTGCCTGCCAGTGTCTCGCCAGTGGACCTGTCACCATCAAGGCTCAATTGACAGATAATAAACTACCCGAAATACGCCCCTCACGTCGTCAGGTTCAGTATGTAGGCCGACGTGATCTAACGTCCGACATGGCCGAATTTTCTTTTCAGGCCGAGGAGCCCGCGCTTTTTCTTCCGGGACAATATGCCATGCTGACTGTCCCGGGTATTGAAGGAGATAGGGCTTATTCCATGTCCAATGTTTCTAACGATTCCGGACGCTGGCAGTTTATTATAAAGCGAATGCCAGGAGGTAAGGCATCCAACTGGCTTTTCGACGAACTGAAACCGGGGGGCATGATCGAGATTGACGGACCTTTCGGTCTCGCCTACCTTCATCCGGAAATTCAACGTGATGTGGTTTGCATTGCTGGCGGGTCAGGGCTCTCTCCGGTAATGTCCATTGTGCGAGCGATTACAGGGGATCCACGCTTCTCCGAACGCAAGGTCCACCTTTTTTATGGGGGCCGCACTCCACAAGACCTTTGCACGTCGGAATTGCTGTCAGAGATCGAACCTTTAAACACGAAAGCGAAAGTAATATGTAAGACGGCGGTTTCAGATCATCAGTCTGCAGAGAAGGAAAAATGGGAGGGCCCTTGTTGCTACATACATGAACTGGCCGAGCAGACACTGGGCGATCATATGATGGAATTTGAGTACTATTTCTGCGGCCCGCCGCCGCTGACGGAAGCGGTTCAACGCATGCTGATGATCGATCACAAAGTGCCGTTTGATCGGATTCATTTCGATCGTTTTTTCTGAAGAAGAGGTACATTGGCCGCGGTAAGTTACATAGTCAGCCTTGCAAAATAAAAATCTGAACATCAACAGAAAACTTTAATTATCGGGTATTAACAAGTTTTATTTTGTTCTCCGGGGATGGTGGAACGGGGAAATTCGAAGAAAAAACTAACACAGCACAGAGCAATTTTACTATTTGATTAATCTCAGAAGAGTATCTCAGCAAATACTCAGGTGTCCCCCGAACCATCAGTCCATGGATCAATTTTTTACCATTTGATTGATTTTTGACTTCCAGTCAGGTGTTATATAAATCGGCAACATTTGTTGTCGGCACCCTGAGATTTCGCTCCGGGCGGCGCCCCACCCCACACAACAACAAACGGGGTTCTTGACATGGCAATCAGCTATAAGCCACAGCTGCAATACGTGGATTTTCAGGATCTTACGGAGCAGATCCAGTTCCAAAGCACGGAAGGCAAAATCTGGTTAGGCGAGAAACGCATGCTACTGATGCAGCTCTCCGCCCTGGCGGCATTTCGCCGGGAAATGGTCAACACCATCGGTATCGAGCGGGCAAAAGGTTTCTTTCTTCGCCTCGGTTATCAGTCCGGCCTTCGGGACGCTGAACTCGCCCGCAAGCTGCGCCCGCACTGCAGTGAGCTCGATATATTCCTGGCCGGACCACAACTCCACTCCCTGACGGGTATGGTGAAAGTGGTTCCTATCGAGATCGATATCGATCAGGAAACAGGGGGCTTTTACGGTGAGCTGGACTGGATTGATTCGTTCGAGGTGGAGATCTGCCAAACCGAGCTCGGCCAGATGGACGAACCCGTCTGCTGGTCCCTGCTCGGGTATGCCTGCGCCTATACCTCCTCATTCATGGGCCGTCAGATCATCTTCAGAGAAGTCAGCTGTCGCGGCTGCGGCGATGAAAAGTGCCATATCGTCGGCAAACCAGCAGAAGAGTGGGACGACGCCGAAGAATTCACCCAGTACTTCAAAGCAGACCCGATGATCGAAGAGCTCTACGACCTGCAGTCACAGGTGAGTTCGCTGCGCAGCAGTCTTGAGAAACAGCAGGGCCAGTATTACGGGATTGGCCAGTCCGCATCGTATAACAAGGTCTGCAGAATGATCGACAAGGCCGCTCTGGGCAAGGTCTCGGTGCTTCTTCTGGGTGAGACCGGTGTGGGCAAAGAGGTTATTGCCAGAAGCGTTCATTTACGCAGTGAGCGGGCGGAACAACCTTTTATTGCCGTGAATTGCGCGGCTATACCGCCCGATCTCATTGAAGCGGAATTGTTTGGCGTCGAGAAGGGAGCCTACACTGGCGCAAACCAGTCCCGGCCGGGGCGGTTTGAACGCGCCCATGGCGGCACCATATTCCTGGACGAGGTAGTAGAGCTTACGCCCCGAGCCCAGGCAACCTTGCTGAGGGTCCTGCAGGAAGGCGAACTGGAACGGGTGGGTGACAATCGCACGCGCTCAGTCAACGTCCGTGTAATCGCCGCCACCAATGAGAGCCTTGCCGAGGCGGTTGAGAGCGGCAAGTTCCGGGCAGATCTTTACTACCGTCTGAATGTTTTCCCGGTAAAGATTCCACCCCTGCGGGAGCGCCTGGAAGACCTGCCATTATTGGCGGAACATTTCCTCAAGAAGTTTCACGCGGGATACAACAAGCGGACTCTCGGTCTTTCAGACAAGGCGCTCGCTCTGTGCATGAACTACCAGTGGCCGGGCAATATCCGCGAGCTTGAAAACGTGATTGAACGGGGCGTGATCCTGACTGACAACAACGAATCCATTAGTCAGGACTCCCTCTTTGCTGTCTTTCCGACCAATTGCTCCCAAAAGGCCCATGAGTCCGTGGATGTTGAGGGACATCTGGTGCAGGAGTATGCCTCCTCCAGCGCCAGCGGCTGGGCGGATCAAATTCTTGAAAGTGCGATCAGCCTTGATGAAGTAGAAGAGACGCTCATGCGCAGAGCCATGGAGCAGGCCAATCAGAACGTATCCAGAGCAGCCCGCATTCTTGGACTGACACGCCCGGCTCTGGCCTACAGACTGAAGAAAAAAACGGGCATTTTTTTCTGAAGCCTGAAAACCAAAACGGCATTACAGCAACAGGGATGTTTCGCCTTCACCCTCCTGCCTCACGAAATAAGCAAACAGAGTCCAAGTTTGATCATTTGATTAAAACTTAACTGTTGGCCTCATACATCCAGACTCTGACTGCACGAAAAACCTTTTAATCACCTAATTTCAGTAACTTGGATGAAGACACAACCTAGAGACGCCAGCCGGTGAATACCACCGCAAGCTTTCATGGCTCTGGATATCTGCCCCGACAACTCCTTCATTGCACTGACCTTCAACAAGAGGGTCGGCAACGATTCTGACGAAATCCTCCAAAAAGCGCATTAACCATCTGTTTTACAAGCCTTAAATTAACTATTTCATCACGTGCAGACGATGCGTTACCTGCTGTATTCCCACACCCAGTAGCCAAAAGCCGTGGCACATAAAAGCCATGTGCCAATAACGACTGCGGCCGCAACGTGGCTGATCGGCTTGATTGCCACTTTAGCTGCTTTCGAGCGACTTGCTTCTATCACATTCGATGGCGTCAGCTTGATGACAAGGACGATGCCCAGCGGGACCAAGATAATGTCGTCAAGATAGCCCAGGATCGGCATGAAGTCCGGAATGAGATCAATTGGACTCATGGCGTACGCTGCGATTGCGAGCAGCCGAACGACTATGGGGGGTATTCGGGTCTCGCGCCACAAAATAACCGTCAGCGCATCATGCTGAATGCGTTTTGCCGCAGCTCGCAGCCTGCCAAAGATCACGGTAGACATCTAACTACTCCTTGCGCGATTGGCATCACTCGCAACTCTCAGGGATGATCAGGCCGAGACAATAGCGGGCTATTTAGCCAGGCTTGTTTGTAGTTGTTTCAACTGACCCTGGAGGACAGCTTTTTCCTGCAGTAATTCGCGATTCTGATCGTTGAGGAACTGGTTTCGGTCGTCAGCCGCTGCCACGCGCTCTCTGAGGTCGGAGATCCGCTGCTGGCAGGCCGCGAGATGTTTTTCAGAATCCGTTAGGGCCGCACCAAGCTTCTCCCTGTGTTCGGCGTCGCTATCTCGCTCCAGCTGGAGGCGGTCGACTGTCGCTTCCAGCGTTTCTGTTCGCGTTGCCCATTGTGTTATGACGGCCTGGCTCGCGTGCAATTTTTCTTTCAAGTTTTCAGCGTGATCCTGACTGGCCTCATAGCGCTGGTTTATTTGGTCGCGATGTTGTCTCAGCGTGTCGCGGTCCTGTTCGCTGGAACGGAGCTGCTGCGTCAGCTGATCCACCTGACCCTCCAGCCCTGACTGGGTCCTGTGGAACTGGTCCCGTTCATGACGGCGATCCTCGGCAATCTCCTGCTGGTAGTGCTCGAAATGGCTGCGGATATCGCGGTTTTCCTGCTTCATCTCTTGGACGGTTGCAGTGGTCTCACTGAGTTTCTCCTGACTTGCCTCCAGTTTGGACGTGAGTGAGGCCGCCCGGAGCTGTTCCTGTTGAAGAGCGTGGGCCTGGGCATCGCTTTCGTTGCGAAGCGCTTCATTGGCCTTCTCCAGCCCGCAGCGTTGCTCTTCCAGTGACTCGCACCGCTGCCGCACCTCTTCCAGCTCGGTGCGCCATTGCTGTTCCAGCGTCTGGTGCGCTTCGCGCTCCTGCGTAATACGTTCATCGGCCGCGTATTGAGCTCGCTCATGCAGGGCTTTCACGGCGGCCACCAAGTCAGCCGGGAGTCCGTTCAGATCCGCTGCGGCTTCGCTGCCTGATTTCCAACGTTTCAGCATTGGCCCGAGAGTGCTGCGACTGCCGGTACCGAGTTCCGATCGCACCCGGTCGACAGTGGGCTCGTCACCGCGTTGGCGGACGCGTTGCGCAGCGTTGGCGACATCCTGGTAAGTAATTCCGGCGCGGGCCATGACATGCCTCATTTTATCATATAACGTGATATGTAATATTACATTATTTATTCGATAATTAACAAAATTTATTTAAGATGCCTAACGCACGTTAAAGCGCGTTAACGTGCGTTAGTGTGTGGTCTGTTCTATCCTGCTCCTGTAACGCCGGTACATCAGCGGCTCTTGAAAGCACGCCTCGAATTGGAGCGGTCATGGATCCAAAACCCACCGTCAAGTCCACATTACGTAACGCGGAAAAGACCGTATTAGCCGATACGGCTAATCGGTACATCCACATGGCCACCACCGACAACACGCGGCGGACCTACCGTGCGGCCATTCGCAGCTTTGAGCGCTGGGGTGGACGTCTCCCGACACAGCCGGCGACCCTTGCGGCCTATCTGTCCGATCAGGCAGACGCGCTTAATCCTCGCACGCTGGATGTTTACCTGACGGCCCTGGGGCGCTGGCACCAGACTCAGGGATTGCGTGATCCCGCTCGAGACCCCGGCGTGCGCAAAACGTTGGAAGGGATTCGTCGCGCCCATGGTCGGCCGAAACGGCAAGCCCGGGCGCTGCGCCTCGAACACATTGCGGCCTTCCTGGAAACACTCCAGCAACAGCCTGACTCGCTCAAGAAGCATCGTGACTGGGCCCTGCTGCAGGTCGGTTTTTTTGGGGCGTTTCGCCGCAGTGAATTGGTAGCGATTGAGGTGAAGCACTTGTCGTGGGAGCCGGAAGGGCTGGTGGTGACCCTGCCGCGCTCTAAAACAGACCCTCACGGTGAAGGCCTGAAGCGGGCCCTGCCTCGGGGCAACGAGCTGGTCTGCCCGGTCAGCGCCCTCGAAACCTGGCTAGAGCATGCCGGCATTCACGAAGGCCCCGTCTTCCGCGCCGTCAACCGCTGGGATCGGTTGCAATCCCAGGCCCTTTCAGGCGGGTCGGTGAACCGAATCCTGAAAGCGCTTGGGGAAACCTGCGGCCTGGACTTCGTGCCGACCCTGAGCAGTCACAGCTTCCGGCGCGGTCTATCCACCGCCGCCGCGCGGGAAAAGGTCGACTTTGCGCAGATCAAGCGCCAGGGTGGCTGGAAGCATGACGGGACGGTGCGGGGCTACATCGAGGAAGGACAGCAATTTACGGACAACGCCGCAAACACCTTACTGACCAAAGTCGCCAGGTTGATCCGGGACACCGACTAATGGTGAGTGTGGTCGCGGCTGGCTACGCTGCCCGGAAGCACTCAGAATACGATGAACAGGTATCTGTAGTGGCTCACAAAGCTAATCTGTTGGGCCCGCAATTATCCTGAGCAGTGGGACCACATTGGGTGAGAAAGGGCGCCCGGTTGGGCCCAGATTAGCTACGAACCGACCAACCCCTGACCGTCATACTCGACGGTTCCGCAAGGCAGCTGTTCCCGCACCTGCACCACCTGGTCCGTCGTCCAGTTGAGCGACGCTGCAAGCCGCTTAAGAGTGACAGGACGACCCTGGACCAGCTCACGCAATAGCGCCACATGAAGCGTGGCCTCCGCTTCTCCGGTCAGGCCCAGCCGATTCACGATTTCTCGCATATCATTCACGGGGCCTTGCCTTATCCCGCGCAGCAGGATAGTTGTTTGACATCCTTTATAGTCGCCGGTCAGGTTGATGTGCTCCCAGCCCAAGGGAGAAAGATGCCGCAGAAGCGTCTCGTCGATATCCCGGCCGTCTTCGCGCAGTGCTTGAACCGCCCGCTCCATATAAACCGTATTCCAAAGGATAATAGCGCTGACGACGAGATTGAGTCCGCTTGCACGGTAGCGTTGATTCTCGTAACTGCGATCGCGGAGTTCACCGAGCCGGTTCAGGAAGACGGCACGAGCCAGCGCGTTCTTAGCCTCGCCCTTATTCAAACCAACCTGCACGCGGCGACGCAGTTCGACGTTTTGCATCCAGTCGAGTGCGAATAATGTTCGCTCAATGCGGCCCAGCTCGCGCAATGCGATCGCGAGGCCATTCTGACGCGGATAGCTCCCGAGCTTGCGCAGCATCAGTGATGCGGTGACAGTGCCCTGCTTACTTTATTTCGAATTAGTAAGTGCAAGGCTGTCCTTGCCCACCCTTAAGGCCACACCTTGAATTGCTGCCCGTTTCCAGATCCACCCCACCATAGTCAGCACCTGGAAGCGCGACCTATTGGAGAGCGCGTCCGACCTCCTCGAAGGCAAGAGTATAGTCGGTAAGCAATTCGATGAACTCAGCACGGACGAACTGTACCGTGAGATTCGCCGACTGACGGTGGAACGCAATTTTTGTTGCTTAAGCTCCTGGGTGGCTCGTTCCACTTTGGCTGAGCTCCATGTATTTCACAGAGCCCTTCGGAAAATCCTTGCGAACCAAAAGCACTTCATCAACCTGTCACGTCAGTGACACGACAGTGTCATCTCTCAGCTTTACCGTTCAATTGTAACTCGCAATACGGCGAGCTTATTTATTGCAAAAGGTGATCCTGTGGCGCCAACTCAATCAACCAATGTGATGCTTCGAGTCGAGAGTATGGGCGTAACCTACCCGGGAAACGTCCTCGCGCTCAAACCCACCAACGTTCACTTTCACAAGGGCGAATTCACCGTGCTACTGGGACTTTCAGGCGCGGGTAAATCCACTCTGCTTCGTTCACTGAATCACCTGGTTAAGCCCACAACCGGGAAGGTTGTGTCTGGCGAGTTTGGTGAACTGACCAACCGTAGAATCCTGCGACAGCACCGCAGCCGCACCGCCATGGTGTTCCAGCATCACCAGCTGATCGAACGATACACCGCGTTACAGAATGTGCTGACAGGCAGACTTGCGTATCACGGTACTTGGCGAAGCCTGCTTCCCCTGCCCCGGCAGGACCTGGAGTTGGCTCTGCAATGCCTCGACCGCGTAGGTCTGGCTGACAAAGCGCTTTCCCGAGTAGATCAGTTGTCCGGCGGCCAGCAGCAGCGGGTTGGAATCGCCAGAGCATTGGTGCAGCAACCATCCATGATTCTTGCCGATGAGCCCGTTGCCAGCCTGGATCCGGCCACTTCTGAAAAGGTACTCGGCCTACTGCGCGATATTTGTCAGGAAGATGGAATCACCGCGGTTATTTCCTTGCACCAATTGGAATACGCCCAGCGTTTTGCAGACCGGATCATCGGCCTTTCGAACGCTCATATCGTTTTTGACGATGCTCCTGAAAACCTGAAATCGAAACACCTGGACGAGATTTACCACCGTTCACCCAGCGTGGTAGCTGCGGAAGGCAAACCAGCCATCCATAAACCTAAGACCACCCCGATAACGACAGACGTACTGGAGATAGCACAATGAAGACAATGATTCACTCTTTGCTGGCTCTGATAATGATGCTCGGCATCCATTGGTCAGCCCATGCCGCAGATACAGACCCTGATCTTTTGAAAGTTGCCTTGCTGCCGGATGAGAACGCGTCAGAACTGATCAAGCGAAACCAACCTTTGAAGGATTACCTGGAAACCACTCTTGGTAAGGAAGTAGAACTGATTGTTACCACCGATTACTCCTCCATGATCGAAGCCATGCGTTTTGGCCGAATTGACCTGGCTTACTTTGGTCCGTTGTCCTATGTGATGGCCAAGAGTAAGAGTGACATTGAACCCTTTGCCGCCATGGTGGTAGACGGGAAGCCGACTTATCGCTCCATCATTATTGCCAATGCGGACTCTGGCGTTGGCTCCTTCGCGGATATCAAAGGCAAGAAAATGGCCTACGGTGACCGCGCATCCACTTCCAGCCACCTGATCCCCAAGGCCGTACTCCTTGAGAAGGCAGGGCTCGAAGCCGGAAAGGACTATGAGGCTCATTTCGTCGGTAGCCATGACGCTGTTGCGGTTAACGTCGCCAATGGCAATGCCGACGCCGGAGGGTTGTCCGAAGTTATCTTCGAGCATGTGATGGACCGCGGTTTGATTGATCGGAGCAAGGTCAAAGTGCTGGGCTACAGCGGTGACTTTCCTCAATACCCCTGGGCCATGCGTTCGAACCTGGCCCCTGAGCTGAAGAGCAACATTCAGAAAGCCTTTCTGCAGATAGATGACCCGGAGATTCTCGACAACCTGAAGGCTGAGGGATTCGCGGCAATTACCGACGAAGATTACGATGTCATCCGCGCTATGGGTGGCCTGCTCAATCTTGATTTCGCAAAAATGTGAGGAGTGCCCCATGAACTATACAACGACGGAACCGGCGACTCTGTCGCCGGCCCCGTCGGCCTCCGTGCTGGATGAGCACGCGAAAGGCTGGCGGAAAAAACTCGGACAGTCGCTGTTAGTGCTGCTCATCATTTTTGTCGCAAGTTGGTACGTAGGGCTGCTCAATTTCAATACACTTGCCAATGGCGTGCCAGCCATAGGCACACTCATTGGCGAATCTCTTCCACCTGACTTCACCAATGTGGCCAGCTGGGTGTCGCCGTTAATCGACACGCTTGCGATGAGCATTGCCGGTACTGCCATTGCAGTAACCTTGTCTGTGCCACTGGCATTCCTGGCTGCGCGCAACACCTCTCCACATCCGGTGGTGTTCCAAGTAACTCGAACCCTTTTAAACGGTTTGCGTTCAGTCCCGGAACTGATCATGGGCATCATCTTCGTGGCTGCTGTTGGTTTTGGGGCGTTGCCTGGCGTACTGGCGCTCGGTCTTCACTCCATTGGCATGGTTGGAAAGTTTTTTGCCGAAGCGATTGAGCATGTAGATGAGGCGCCAGTGGAAGCGGCCGATGCTGCCGGCGCTACTCGCTTGCAGGTGCTCTATCACGCCGTGCTGCCACAAGCACTTCCTCAATTCGCGGACGTGTCCATTTATCGCTGGGAATACAATTTCCGTGCCTCGACCGTAATGGGCATGGTGGGTGCCGGTGGTATTGGCTTCGAATTGATGGGCTCGCTGAGAATCATGCAGTATCAGGAAGTCAGCGCCATTCTCATTGTCATCTTGTTGATGGTCACCGTCGTGGACAGTCTCAGTGGCCGCCTTCGTAAGAAATTCAAATAAGGAACGTCGATGAAACCCAAGGTTGTGATAACCCATAAGATCCATGACAGTGTTCTGGATGAACTTGCCCAAGATTGCGAGCTGGTCACCAACCAATCCGGCGCCACGTTGCCCCAGGAGGAAGTGGCTGCGCGCGTTGCAGACGCTGATGCGATGATGGCGTTCATGCCAGACCGAGTTGGAGTGGAGTTCCTACAGGGGTGTCCGCGCTTGAAGGTGATTGGTGCAGCCCTGAAAGGCTATGACAACTTTGATGTGGATGCCTGCACGCGTCATGGGGTTTGGCTGACATTTGTACCGGATTTGCTAACCGTGCCTACTGCAGAGCTAACGGTCGGGCTGACGATCAGTCTCACCCGACAAGTCAAGGCGGCGGACCACTTCGTTCGATCCGGTGAATTTACTGGCTGGACACCACGCTTCTATGGGCAGGGGATCGAAGGCTCACGGATTGGTATTGTGGGTATGGGGGCCATCGGCCAAGCGGTGGCGCAGCGCCTGAACGGATGGGGAGCGGATTTAATCTATTCCCAGCCGGAACGTTTACCCGTGCAGCATGAGCAGGCACTGGGTTTGTCCCATACTCCCCTCAAGATGCTGCTGGCCCAGTCAGATATTGTGATCCTGGCACTGGCGCTCAATGAGCAAACCCTCCACACCATTAATCGCGAAACGCTAACAGGAATGAAACCGGGCGCATTCCTTATCAATCCCTGCCGTGGATCTGTGGTGGATGAGGGTAGTGTTCTGCAAGCGCTTCAATCCGGTCAGTTGGGGGGGTACGCCGCTGATGTGTTTGAGATGGAAGATTGGGCGAGAGAAGATCGTCCGAGGGAGATCGCCCAGGGGCTCAGGGCCCACCCCAACACGCTGTTTACTGCTCACATCGGATCGGCAGTCAGCCAGGTGCGTCTGGCTATCGAGCAACGCGCTGCTCGGAACATTCTGCAAGTGCTTCGGGGTGAGCGGCCGGGTGATGCGATCAATGATCCCAGTGGCCGCGAGAGCGGCCCATGCTGAATCTTGTCTGGCTGAAGAGTTTCGTGGCGGTGCTGGACCACAACGGGTTTCAGGCCGCAGCCCGCCAGTTGGACATCGCACAACCCACACTGTCCCAGCACCTTCAAAAACTCGAAAACCAACTTGGCGTTTTATTGGTCCACAGGGGGCGCTCTGGCTGTGAGCCAACCCGGGCTGCCTTAACCTTGTTGCCTTTTGCCCGAAGTCTGCTCCGGCTGGAGGAGCAGGCGAGATCTTCCATTATGGAGGCTCGACTTCGCGTTGGGGCGAGCTCCAATATTGGGATTTATATGCTCCAGCCCTACATCCGTCGTTACAAGGAGCTGGGCGTAGGGCCCGAGGTGGATGTGGTAATAGATTCCAATCCGACTATTGCACGGCATTTATCGGACGGTGAGCTGGACGTGGCGATTATGGAGTGGTGGCATGATCTACCCGGATTCCATGCTCAGGCGTGGCGTAACGAGCCCGTTGTTCTAATCGTTCCGCCTGGTCACCCGTTAGCCCGTCGAACCGATATCGACCGCGATACGCTGTCTAACATGGCTCTGATCGGCGGCGAACCCGGCACCGGCACTGGCCGGCTTTTGGCGACCTACTTCGGTGAGCATGGGCCATTTCCGACGGTATCTATGCAGCTGGGTAGCACCGAAGCCGTCAAGCAAGCGGTTAAGGTCGGACTTGGCGCATCGTTGGTGCTTGAAAGTTCTGTACGGGAGGAGGTCCAAAATGGAAGTCTGGTGGCTATTCCCGTGAGTGAGCCTAGCCTTAGCAAGGAGCTGATGGTGATTTATCCGAGCAGCCTGGACAAACACAGGCCAGTATACTCGTTTGTTGGGCATCTCTGTGAATAGCTATTGGGTCCACCTCACGCATATCTAGCTGGGAATGCAGATACTGAGCCTCACGCTCACTTCGACAACGCAGTATTCCGTCATCTGCATATCGGCAGAATGGGATATCCGGATGACGAACGGTCAGCCAACGATCCAATGCATAATGCAGAAACAGGTTTGCCAGAACTGGCGATAACGGGCCACCTTGTGGTGTGCCAACGTTCCGTCGTTCCTGCTTACCATCTTTCGTCTGCATCGGTGCCGTTAGCCAGCACCTCACATACAGCAGCACCCAGGATTCAGAGCAATGGTGGTCAAGGGCCTTGAGCAATAGCTCATGATCAATATGATCAAACAAGCCACGGATGTCATACTCCAGCACCCAGTCCCTTTCCCAGCACCGCTTTCGCGTGATCGCAAGCGCATCATGCGGGGATTTCCCGCGCCGATACCCGTACGAGTCCACATGAAAGACAGGTTCCAGGATAGGTTCCAGCGTCATAGTAACCACAGTTTGCGCTATACGATCGCTAACCGTGGGTACCCCGAGCAATCTTTCTCCTCCACTTTTCTTCGGAATTGGAACTGCTTTGACGGACGGTGGGAAATAGCTGCCGGACGACATCCGATTCCAAATTAGATAGAGGTTCTTACTTAAGTCTCGATCAAAGTCCTGAATCGTCTGGCCATCTACACCGGCCGCACCTCGATTTGATTTAACGCGCTGATACGCCTTCCATACCTGGCGCTTGGAATTTTTTTCTCTAATTGCGGAAATACCGAAATTAGATAAAACACAGCACGCCCCTCAGTTAGTAATATGGCTGCATTGTTAATATTCGAGGTTGTGCCCATGGCTAATAATCACAAGGTAATGACAGTTCGCGTAGATCAGCTGATTCTTTCACCTGAACTATCCGTTGACTATCGTCACGTCTTGACCAGTTTGCGATATCGATCGAACAGCTTTTCTTCCATCCCCCATGACATTCTTCTTGAATTCATTATGGCCCACCCACCAATTGGGTATATGGATGGCGAATACTTTCACGTGATTAGCAATATCAGAACACTCGGTATCAAACCCTTCTTACCAGAAAATGCTCAGATTCGAGTTATAGTAGATGAGACTCTCTGTCAGTCCGACATTGAGCTTATTTCAGTGCAGAGAGAATTGTTCAACTTGATCGTTTTCAGTATGAATGGACAGATGTTTGCGAGCGCATTAGCAGGTTTGTGGGATGTATCAGCCAATGCCAGATTTAAAAAAATAAAGCCATTTACTAATGGGTTCGAAAGTAAGCGAACATCATTTATAATGTAGGCTCCGTTCGCCAAGCTTATCGGATATTTACACACATGCGCCACGATGACGGTCGTAAACTTGATCACAAAACATTAGAAGCCATTCGCGTTCGCGCCGTTCAACGGGTCATGGATGGCGAGAGTCCAGAAGTCGTCATCAAAGCGCTGGGGATGAGCCGAGCACGAATCTATGAATGGCTGGCTGCCTACCGCGAGGGTGGCTTTGACGCGCTCAAGGCCAAGCAGATTTCCGGTCGTCCCAAGAAACTGAGCGGTGCTCAGATCCGGGAGCTGTATATCTGGATAACGACCTTTACGCCGGACCAGTTGAAGTTTGATTTTGCCCTGTGGACTCGGGGCCGAGTGCGTGAGCTCATCCGGCAAAAGTTCAACGTCCGGTTAAGCGATGTCTCGGTCGGTCGTCTGCTTCGAAACCTGGGGCTGACGCCTCAGAAACCCCTGCATCGGGCCTACCAGCAAAAGCCAGAGGCCGTGAAACAATGGAAAGAAGAGACCTACCCGGAAATTCGCAAGGAAGCAAAAAAAAGTCGGCGCCACCATCTATTTCGGCGATGAAGCCAGCATTCGGTCTGATTATCACAGTGGCACCACCTGGGCACCCAGGGGTGAAACTCCGATCATCCGTAATACGGGCAGTCGCTTCAGCATCAATCTGATCTCGGCCATCTCGCCTCGCGGCGAGCTTCGCTTTAAGACCATTCAGGGCAACATGAACACCGATGCGTTTCTTGGTTTCCTCAAGGCTCTGGTGCAAGACGTTGACAAGCCGGTTTTCCTGATCCTCGATAACCACCCGGTTCATCATGCTCGTCGGGTTCGAGACTATGTTGAGAGTCTCGACGGCAAGCTCAGGTTGTTCTTCCTGCCGCCGTACTCGCCGGAGCTGAATCCTGACGAGTCTGTTTGGGGCTATATCAAATACCATCACGTCGGTAAAAAGATCATTAACAGCAAAGAACAACTTCGGAGCACTGTTTACCGGCAGCTTCGACGTTTGCAAAAATTGCCACGACTATTGAAATCGTTTTTTGGCCATCCGGATTTGGCTTATATCTCCGGGTAATGTTCGCTTACTTTATTTCGAATTAGTAAGTGAAAGCACCTGCATCAACGGTGCCGGGGGTTTCTGATACAACAACGCTGGTATCGTTCGCAAATAACGGATCTGGCGCTGGAGGTGTCACAATTCCAGACGTATTCGATCTGATTAAAGTTTCATCTGAATTGCTGTCATTCACCAGCTCTATAGTCGTGGCCGCCGCGAGAGTCGGTAGTGATGTGGCAAACAATAAAGCTGCAAAGATCTAACGTAATGGTCTTATCTGTCTCATAATATTCCCCTAAGAGCTGATATTCATTCGCGTACCCGCTATTGGAATTAACGGCGGATTTCTCGCTCTGTTCGCCCAATGAGTGTAGTTGCAGAATTGAATTTTTAAAGCACAACTCATGCTGAAATGAAAATTATTTAGCAAGGGCCAGTCGTCGACTAATTACTGCGCAACTTTATGAATTGTGGAAAAAATGGTGTCGATATCATTGATGCCAAAGGCTTAGCGTACAATTTTTTCCGTTTCGTGAACTGACCCCGAATACCACAACCTTCCTGAAATATGAGATTCCCGGTAACCTAAGATCCATGCAGGCAGAGATTGAAGCGTCCAAAAAACGGACAACTGAACGCGAAGCACAAGGTCAGACAAAAGCTTTCTGACTTCATAAACGGAATTCGTGTTCGGGCGGGAGCGGTTAAAAAATCAATTTGCTCCCTCCAATCGTTGCCCTGCAATGTGGCCGTCTGAAGATCGTTTAGTTGTGCTCGTACTTTTCACTGCGCCTAACGGATCTTATGTTCATTGGGCGATAGCCTGTTTACCATAAGACCTGTTGTCGGCAGTAGACGCGGATCGTCTGTAGCGCGGGGCGGGCAAAGACACTTTGTTTGTTTTTTGACCGATTCGGCGTGTCTACCGGAGCGGATGGGAAAGACCTACGAAAAACAGCTTTAACCACAGGCTTTTCCCCAAATTTTGGGGATAACTTTAAGCCGAATTACGCTTCACTGTGTTCTTGGAACCATAAGTTGGCCGCTTTGGCCACTTTATGGTCACATAGTGAATCAATTGTGGCCGCTCCGATTACCTGATTATTCGTCCTACCGCCATTTGGAGGCAGATCGGTGATCAGTTCAGCAGAATTGGTGATATTGAAACCATATCTTGGCCGCTTTCTGATAAAAGCGGTCCTTTTCCAGATAGGGGTTTACCCGGTTCGCTATTCGGAAACAAGGCCCGCTGAGGTCGCAAAGCGAACATTCAGATGGTGCGATAACGTTGAAGGTAGCGAGCCGCTATGGAACAGAGCCAAAGGCGGCGCGGAAAAGCGATCCTGTTTACCGATTAGTTAAGTCCTATCCGGCGGGCCATTTTTGCTGTTTACTAGATCCACGAGCTCAAAGAGCTCCTTCCGCTCGTTACTATAAATATCTTCAATTACAGCCTTCATAACATCGAAGGCGAAAGCCAGGTCGCACTCACGAAGTGAGTCATCATGGCTAGCCTCATTCCCCAACCATTTCACAGCCATCAGTAGCTTGGCGGGCTCCGGGTGGGTTAGCTGAAGTTTTTTGATTTTATTATCCAGTTGTCCTGTTAATTTTGGATCTAAATGAAATACTAACTTTTCAACTGCAACTCTTAGCCTATTTCCTGCCGCCGGGACGTCAGCCCTGGCAACCGAAAACGCCGATTCCACGACCTGGCGAATAAAGTCTGGGCATTCTCGGGGAAGAACGAACATTGAGACTGAGGGTTCAAAATATTTTGGGAAAAACTCAATCTCTTCCCAGTCTTCGTCGTTAACTTCGTCTTTTGGATAGTATTTCAGCTTTCCCGCACCACATGCGTAGGTTATCGCGTTACAACGACTACAGCGAAACTGAGCAGAAAATCTGTAATCTGCCCATTCGGGCTCCCAGTCTATGTCTTTACGCCGGGCAATAGATTTAGGGACTTCTGAATACTGAAGCTTATCTTTCATGAGATGGAGGTAGCCCATTTGACAGTGAGGACACGACCACTCAGGGACATAGTTCTCTGTAAACGGTTCTAAAAACCGTTTGCTGAGGTATCTCATATACTGCTGAAAATTCATCCCTGTACCCTCTTTGGCTTAATGCTTGCCGCATGCGTGGCGATAGGATATAGCCAAAGGCGCAATATGATCGGCGTCGCCGTGCCTGCTCTTGTCAGGTGCGTGTTTCAATTGGTTTCAAGTCCCAGGACCGATCATCCATTTCAAATTTATATAGCTTTACGCCTTCAATTCGTTCCAATTGCTCAGGCGTTTCGCGCATAGGGTTTCGGAGCCCGAGATACACTTCCTTTATGGGAACTTGAAAGCTGAAAATTGAAAGCCCGGGAACCCGCTCAATAAAACAATTTGGAGACTCTTTCCAAGATAAACTGTAATGGCTGCGCCTAGCGTCGTTCTGGAATTCAGCAGACTCCTCAAACAATGAGTCGAGGACTTTCACAACTCTAACTTCTTCTTCGTAGACCCAACTGGCGTGCTTGGTCAAGAATATTTTCCGGGCCAGAGAGAGAGTTTCTGGATCTCGAATCCTTTGAAGCTCTCCCATTCCCGACATAAAGATGTTTCGAATCCTGCGTATCATCTCCGGATCAAGAATGTGGGGACTCTTTGTGTTTGTGTAGACCACATCTCCAGCTGAAACTGGGATCAGGTTGTATTCCTCGGATGACAAGAATGAATCGCTCACGTCGTAGCCGATCACAAAACCAGAGTGATCCTGGCCATAGTGCGCCCACATTAGAGGATTGCTGGGAGCCCTTGTCAGCGAAAGTACTGCGACGGTATCCCTCAGCTCATCAAGAATGGACTTTAGTTCGGCCTGTTTGGAATGAGGGCCGCCGCTATTGGATAGAAAACTAAGCTCGAATGGATCGTTGAAGTTTTTTGGCTTACGAAACCCTAGATTGCGACTCACCAACGCCTTCCTACCGGCCTCATACCCGTAATACTTGTAGAGGATCACAGATTCACTCCAAAGTGACTATCAGCCTATTAGTTTGAATTCTTATTAAACCGCAACTCAACCACGCCGTCCAAATCTGAAGCGTTACGAATGCTCTCTTTTTTAAGAGTTTGGGAAGCTCTGCCTGGTCGCAAAGCGAACATTCAGATGGTGCGATAACGTCTAGCTCTCCGGAAAAATGCGAGCGCAGCGAGTATTTTTTCCGGTGTAGCTATTTGTTAAGTTTTTTGTACCAATAATCTGGAGTCTTCGTGAGAATATCATCTTTGAGCAACTTCTCATTTAGAGTATCAATTTTTTGGTTAACGAAACCTTTCACATGTGAAACCAAAGAGATAAATTCCTCAGTGCTTTCAAGTGAGTATGAATCAGGCTGCCCTAGTTCTCTAGTAACAAAAGGAACCGCTCCTCTTCTTCTTTTACTATCAAGAGCCATGACAACGTGAACTCTTTCAACCTGCTTCGCGCCGCTGTGTGCCGCAAAGTTATGTCTTGTATCCATTATATAATCGTGATGCTTTTGGAACTCTTCCGATAGATTACTCTTTTCTAATTTGACCCTTCTTCCCTCGCATGTGGCAAAGCATTTTGCATAAAATGTTAAAGAAGCGACGAATAGGCCTTTTATTAAATTATATCTAGTTCGATCATGCGCCGTTCTCTGTGAGCCTTTTTTACCAACAGTCACCTTATCGCCAGCCAAGAGACCTTTGATTTCATCGAGCCAAATCGTGATGCTTCGAAGATCCTTTTCAATCAAAGTATAACCGGCTAAAGCCTTTGCTTTGGGTGTATCTATTACAAGCCTATGTGCCTTTACTCGCTTATAGTAATAGCGGTTATAAAAAGTCTGGGATTCAGGATCAAGCACAGTAAACTTCGACCACCCTCCACCTAAGTCATCAGTTTTCATCTGAACTCCCTATAAACTTAACGCTCGCCGTCACCGGTGACAAAACCGAAGCGAAGCGAAGCGGGAATTTTGGCCTCCGGTGCATGGCTTGGTCAGCTTTTGTTGATTGCAAAGGAACCTCCCGCTACCGCTTGAACCAGCTTAGGTGGACCTCCGTTCGGATCCATCTCGAAAACCCAAACACCCTCGAAGTCTGGGGTCCGAATAAACCTCGCATGTAAGGAGAGCAGGGTTTCGGCCTTTTGAATAATTCCCGGCAGGTCATTGGCGAGATTTTGAATTTGCTTGCTTGGGCTCCAGGGATTGTGGGCATGTAAATATTTACCTAAACGATCGTAAACGTTCTCGAAGTTCTTCTTCGTGAGGTACCCATCCTGCCTTCTTTCAAAGTGCCATGAGCCATCAGCTTGAAGCTCAGCCGGCACGAGAGCAACCGGATAGAAGTCCTTGTTGATTCTTGAAAGAGCGCTAAAAATCTTGCCGGAATGGTAGTCCCTAGTAAAATCTGGCTGCTTCTTGGCCCCGGTCCGAAACATTTTATACTGCTTCTTATCCGGTGCGATTGCCGAATACGCAACTAGCTCTAGAGCCTTCCTAACCTGAAGAATCGCAGCCTCAAGATCTGGCACCGAATTACTTTTGGAAAAGCCATCATGAAACCACTTTGCGGCAACAAGCCGAAAAGCCGCTTCGTGCACCAGCTCTCTGTACAAGTTCTGACCTGACTCTTGGCTATGACTCATAAAGTCTAACGTCCAGCATCAGCAGCGACGCGCAGCGCAGTCCGCTGGATGCTGTTGTTAGGCGCAATAGGGTGCTCACTGTCGTAATTCGGGCTCGTGGCCAGGTTTGCATCGATGGCGATCGACTTCACCGCCGCAGTGGCCGGCAGCTGTCGCTGAGCAAGACGCCCGGCGAGTTCGTGAGAGCGCGAGGGCCATAGATTAACGTGCAGGGACATCGGTAGGTGGGGAATCGGAGTTGGGGCCCAGTTGACACGCTTGTGTACTAATTGGTCGTCCACGAACCAGCGAATCTCGTCAGGGCCCCACTCGATGGCGAAGCGGTGGGGCAACTCCGACGCGTCAAAGCCGAGGGCGATGGTGGTCGGCGCACCTCGGTATCCGTAGTCGAACCTCGCTCCTTCAGTGCCAGGATTATAGAAAACGTTTACCATGAGACAGTCGGAGCGCTTGCCGACGATCTCCACGTCGATCTCCTGCCTGGGTGAGTCGCGGTGCAAGAAGAACCCAGTTATCACGCCGGGCACCTTTGATGCCTGAAGAGTGGTCTCGAATCTCCCATATAGGAACCTGTCGCGGCTCGAAATTGACCCGGCGCTGAAGTCGCGGACACCAAGCCTCTCGCGCCTCACGCTGAGCACGGCCCCGCCCCCATCTCGGCATGCAACATTGGCAGGACGGAAAAGACCAAGGTTCCCAGGGAAGGTGTCGTCCCTCACCAACCAGCGCTCGCTGTCAATGCTCTCAAAGCGGTCATCGAAGACCACGCGTGCAGCTATACTCACGGGCGAACAGGCGCGGATACCACGCCACATGGGACGAGGCTCGATCACCCAGGGCGACATATCGCGCCGCTGCTCGCTCGGTGGAGTTACAGCTGAGATCTCTCTGGTGTCTTCGTCTAGGAGTGGCCTTTGGCCGAGATCGGCAACGTCGGGGAAGTTGGATATTGGCGGGGCGCATCTCAGATGCTCGCAGACGGTCTTCCACTTGTCGACAGCGTTCAGGTGCAGCACGGCGACCTCGGCGTCGCTCAGTTCGTCAGGCAGGCTGACGCCTTCGTCCTTCATGGCCGCGTCTTTGCTAGTCGTGACGATAAACTTGGCCTCAGGATAGCGCTCCCTCAGCGTCGCGACACTCTCCATCAGAGCCCCAATGTTAACGTAAGCATCAAACACCCGGTCGCTCGATCCAGAGAGGAGTTGCACCCACTCCTCTTCAGGAAGATTTTGAAGGTCGGAGCAACATCGATAGCCAAGCATAGAGAGAGCCATCGCAAGCGAGGTTAGACCCGACCCCTCCTCGCCGAAGGCAAATACCGGCCTCTGCTGGGGACGGTTTTGAAATAACGACTGTCCTTCACAGTCTAAGACGCCGATTCGGGCCAGGGCTGGCAGAATGGAATAGGAATTGGCCGAGTCCCAGTCGGATCGCTGGCTAATCAGTGACCGCCGCGTCGCCCGAACTTCGAGAGCGTCGAACTGTTGGTTTATCCAAAGGTCGACCGGTCCTTGGCAGGGCAGCATCCGAATCAGCTTTTGTGCGCCCTCGCGTGAAAGTACGTAGCCCGAGAGGTACCAGAGACCCCGTACAGGTCGGAACACGCTAGGTGAGAGGAGAAATTTTGGGGCGCCGCCTGTAACCTCCTTATAGGAGAGGTAGAGCAAATCAAGGGGGCCAGTCCTATTGCGGCCGCGCGCAAGTTCATGCCAAGTCCGGTCGACGTATCGGCCGAACCCCCAGTCGAAACAAGCGTCGTCCTCAAGCACAAGCGCGTAGGCGTCTTCGCCGGTCGCGATCTGGCGCCATACGGCGACGTGAGAGCGGGCGACTGCGACTTCTTGCCAACTCATCTGGATCGGGCGATCGAGGTCGAGCCGGTGCGGCAGTATACGCGGTTGGGGCTCGACGAAGAGCTGATCTCGAAGGGTGTAGATCGGATCTACTTCGTCGTCGGCCTTGGGTGAACCCGCAAAGCTCCTCGCGTCGCAGGCAGGAAAGCGCACGGTCCGCTCGGAGAGAGTGTTCCCCGAGCAGTCCAGTATCTGATCAAGCTCCCGCTTTACAGCGGCCCAGCGGTCGGGCTGGCGATCGAGGTTGATGACGTAAATCCGCTCAACTCGCCCGTCCGGGTGGGCAGACCCGAAAGCCTGGCACCGCTGCCTCGGCAATAGCCGCCGCGCCTTAAGCTGGAGGCGGTAAAGGAACCTGTTCAATGCGAACATGCGCTTGGTCAGGTTCATGGGCAATCCTGCTTCGGAGGCTGGTATTCCCGGCAGTTTGAGAGCCGCCAGTTCCTCCTGTCACTCCGGTAGCTGAGAGGCCACCGGCTGCTCGCGACGTTCTCCCAGTCATGTAGCACGTGGAGTGTGGTCACTGTCATATCGTCCTGCTGCGCAAGCTCGAAGATGGATCGGGTAAGGTTGCCCGGGCCCGTTGTAGATTGGATCTCTGGCAACTCACCGTCAGTCATTCGCTCGATTGCTGTGGTAGCGTTCGCAAGGGCTTGCTCGATGATGGGGTGTCCGGGGACTGCCAGCAGCGGGTTGTTGTTGAAGTAGAAGATCCAAGTCGGAGCGTCTGCTCCCGGCTTGGTAAATATCTCGGGCGGGACCATTCGGTCGGTCGCGACGTCATAGCAAAGCGGCTGGATCTTCAACCGACCGTCATCGAATAGGCTCTCGACACTAGGGCCGTTGTGGGCATCGTCCGCGTCAATGTAACAGCCGCCTTCCACAAGGATGTAGCAGAGCCGGAAGTAATCAGATTGCATCGCGGGATGATAGCACTTCCGGTATGCGTTCTCGTGACGCGGCCCCAGATGGTTTGCAATGAACTCTATGGCTCCGTTGCTATCGAATAGGAAAACGTCGAAGCCCTTCCTCTGCAGCGGTTTCCACGACTCAATACACTCACCAACATCAACGGGAAGGCGCTCTAGGTCGTCCCAAAACATTACGATCGACCGGCGCGGTCTGCTAGAGAACGCCAGGGGCACGGAACCGGGCTCTCCAGTGCGTTGTATCAATTGCCGCACAAAGGCGGAGCGCGCCCGGTGGTCTTCTACATCGGACTCTCTTGCCGTCATTCTCACTCTCCAGATCCCAGCACCCAACTTCGACTACTCATCCTCGCTCGCCTAACGCGGAGCGCAGCGGAGTAAGTCCAATCATAGGCCAGGAGTGTCTACTGCACCTGGGTAAGTCCATGTTCACGGCATCATGCACATGTGTAAGAGAGGCAATTTCAGACCGAGCACGGGGTAGAACCCTTCAGGTGTCTAACATATCCCAGTCGTCACCCAGGACCCAGCGGAGTGCTGATAGCTTTCCGTTGAGCATTCCCCATTCGAAGTCATCCCAAGGCCCTGTATCCTCGTACTTCGCAGCGACCTTAGCAGCTGATTCACGGGCGCCCGTCCATATGCTCTCGTGGATCACGCCATTCCCGTACCTCTTCTCAACATCAGGTATGATTTCTATATCACCTCTTTCTATTTGATAAAGCCTGTTGCAGTGCCGGTTATACCATACCTTATCGACCAGCTCGTCCATGGCAGATAGGATCTCCTGGAGGCTACGTGTTTCCTCCGTGAGGTCATGCTCAAACTGAGCATCATCAAGAATGCCATCGTCTAGGGACTTGATCGCAGAGGATGCAGTGCTGAAATAGCGAATATTTGCTTCAGAAAAGATGCTAGAGAAATCTTGATGGGGCTCTCGGTGGTCCTTTGAGGAAAAGTCGTGGTGGTTATGCGTGACGAACAAAAATGAATCACCGCTCGAATGTTTGCCTGCAACAAACTCAGCAAACAGCTCAATGATTATGGCGTCTGCAGTGGAGTTTTTGCTGATATGGAACGGAGCCCGCTTGTCGAGTCCCCTGGCGACAGCTGCGAGCTTGGCAGCATCTGTCGTTTGCACCTTCAACGATGTTTCTATCAGGCGTTCAACCCGGGATATGGTTGCGTAGTTGGCCTCGGAAAGGAGCGGCAATCTGGAGCCAACCTCGTTCAATACTTCTATCGCATAAGTTTTGTTGTTGCCGCCAAATTCCTCGACGACACCTCTCACTTGCTTAAACTCTTGAGATAACCGCCGCCGGGTTTTCTCCGCGACGTTATCCTTATTTCTTTCGAACTCAGTTAGGACCAGATCCGGGACAACAAGCCTTAGACTACCAGCCGAAACCAGCTCCTCAAGCGCGGACACGATAGGTAGATCCGCTTTCCGCGTAGCTATGTCTAGCAGGACGCAGGTATCGAGCATCATATAGTGC
>Ga0207896_1000011_pt1 | contig 72194 bp, 81 predicted proteins | sample LinPmetageLP36_FD_184049 | JGI IMG/M metagenome (GOLD analysis project Ga0207896, IMG submission 184049) | Marine viral communities from the Pacific Ocean - LP-36 (SPAdes) | ecosystem: Environmental > Aquatic > Marine > Oceanic | place: Pacific Ocean | collected 2010-06-15 | reverse complement strand
CGAAGCTGGCGTGTATGGTAGACCGAGTGTGTATAGCACAGACTACACTGAATATAACCATGCAGATATATTAGAATTATTAGCAACAGAAGAGTGGACTAATCCAATAGAAGAATAACATGGGAACAAAAGTAGGGCCTAAAATACATACCGAAGGATTAATCTTTTGTGCAGATCCTGCTAACCCTGAAAGCTTTAACGTATCTACAAACGCGTTAACAGATATCGTAGGTAACAAGTCAATGACTTTAGGTGCTAACACTACAGATGTTACTACATATGGTGTTAGGCATTTTGCTTCTACAGCTGGTGAAACAGGTTCTGGCAGTTTAGACACTGGTATTAGATATGGTAGCATAACTAACGGAGATAAAGTTGTTGGTGGTGATACATCTTTCACTGTTATGTTTTGGGTATATAAAACAACAGGTGTACCTAATAACTGGTGGCACACTGTAACGGATGGTCATTCTGGTGATATACTTACAATACAGAATGGAACTAATGGTAATTTTGTAATAAGTATGAATAATAGTAGTTATGGTGGAACTGGTGCTGGTGGTACATACTCTGGAGTTAACTGGGCTTCATGCAAAGAAAACTCATGGAATATGATTGGTGTTAGGTATGATATAAATACTGCTAAAATAAAAGCGTTTGTTGGTAATCCAGATAACGGAGTTACTTTTAGTACTGAGATAACAACATCACCAATCAATACAGCTTACAAAATAAGAAACTTTAACGGATGGGGATCTGCTCAAAGTAGTTATCACGCGGATAATTCTTTTAGTTATGTTTTAACTTACAACACTCCGTTGTCAAACGCTGAAATAACAGAAAACTTTAATCAAATGAAAGCTAGATTTATATAATATGTATACAGGACCAAAATTAACAAACGACAATTTAGTATTTGGATATGACACCGGGCATGGTATAGCCGATAATGGTACTGCAACTAGGTTTTATAAGGGTGAACCTGCTACAAACGCACAAGATTCTGATATATCCGCAATGACTCAAACTGGTTTTAATAACTGGGGAGCTTATGACGGAAACAACACACCGTATCACACTTATTCTAGCACCACACAAACAAAAACTTTAGTCAATATACCAGGTCCAGATGGTGAACTTACAAACGCAATGCTGTATCACAATGTTTCTGGAGGTAGTTTTGGGCCTACGAATTGGAGCGGGGTACCATCAACCAACTTGGCTAATGGAAGTAAAATTACTTTACAAGCTTGGGTGAAAGCAGCAGATTCTTCATTTGTGGGTAAATCAGTTAGACCCCATTTATATTATAGTAAAGTAGGGGGAGGAGCTTATTCAGCCTCTACCAACCACAGTTTAACAATGGACTGGCAGTTAGTAAAACATTGCTACACGGTACCAGAAGGGTCAACAGGTAACGGAACATTTTATCTTTTTACTGGAAGTGGAGAAACTAAAATGTACGTAACACAAACAGCAATTGTTCCAGATAAGCTACATTCAGTAGTATGGTTACAAGGTGGTACAACAAGATCAGATACAGCATCTCTAATAGATTTAAAGAAAACAACTAATATAGATGTAGGTAACGTTTCTTTTACTTCTACAGGACAACCTTCGTACGATGAAACTGATGATCATATTACTGGAGTACTACCTATGTCTGGGCTAGGTCAACCTCACACTATAGAAATGATATTTTCTTGTAACGTTAATCAAAGTAGTATAGGTAGTAGAAAAGATCCGTTTACTATAGGTAACTCAACTACACATCAATACAGCGCTTTAGACGTGAACTCCAATAATATGAACTGGTATTTTTATAGTAAAGACACTACATTTACCAACTCACCTTTAATGGTGGCAGATCAATTTTACCATATAGTACTTAGTTATGCTGGTGGTTACTCAAACAATACTAATAAAAAAGTTTGGATAAATGGGGTTCAACAAACTTTATCAAGTGGAGTTAATGAAATTCCTTTACTACCTAACAACCCTAGTTTTTCTGTAGGCAGAGACAGAGGTAGGAATACAGCTTACTGGCCTGGTGAAATACCAGTTTGGAAAGTTTATCAAAAAGCATTAACACAAGAAGATGCTATTTCAAATTACAAAGCATACAAAAATAGATTTAACTTATAATAACCTGGAAAATGAAAGGTAACAATTATGGCAAACGAATTTAAAGTAAAAAAAGGCCTCGTAGTAGATGGCACAGGAACTGTTCTTGATATTCAAGGTACGCAAGGGCAATTGTTTTCAGTAACAGACAGCTTAACTGGTGATCTGTTTTCTGTATCAGATATATCTGGTGTTCCTATATTTAATGTCAACTCTAGCGGTGCTATTACTGCTGATGGAGATATATATGTAGGATCAGATTCTATCTATGATGTAGGTACAAGTACAGTTAAATTTGCAAATATACATGCTGATGATTTTCACGGTACGTTTAATGGTCATTTAACCGGTAACGCTGGATCCGCTACTTCTGCTGGTACTTGTTCAGGTAATTCTGCAACAGTAACTACTAATGCAAATTTAACAGGGCATGTCACATCTGTTGGTAACGCAGCTGTTTTAGGTTCATTTACAACAGCTCAATTAAACGCAGCTATTTCTGATGGCACTATAAATTCACAAACACTTCCAACAGCTAGTTCTCTTGGAGCTGTAATAACTAGTGGCAATCAAACAATAGGTGGTGTAAAAACTTTCACTAGCCCAATTGTTAGTGAGATTAAAATTAAAGATACTAGAAACTCTGGTGAAGTTACTCCAGCTAACTTTACAGACAATGCTGTTTCGTTTAGCTTTACCGATGACTTTAGCAACTTAGGTTCTTGGTACAGTGGTATGACAATGAAAGGTTGGAGTGGAACTTACGCTGCTTGGCAACTTATAGGTGAAGCTGATAGCTCGACGGGTGATGGTAACTTGTATTTTAGAAATGGAGCTGGATCTTCTTGGAACAGTATGAAAAAAGTTGCTTGGTTAAATGTAGCAAACCTTTTTACAGCTGATCAAACTTTTGATACAACTACAGTTAGAATAAATCAAAATGTTAATATGGACTTTGGTGACACATCGTTGTTTAGATTAACGCATTCTGGAAGTAGTGGTAATATGAAGTTTACTAACCGAAATCACGGTGCTTACACGTACCACCAGTCAGAAAATAGCACCGGTACAGTTCAGAACTTAATTAAATATGGTGGAGCAAGTGGTGAGGTAAATATATCTTATGGTGGATCTTACAAACTAAGCACGGTATCTGCTGGTATAACAGTTGCTGGCTCAATACATTCCACAGGTTCAATTGGGCCAAACTTCGTGGCTAGTACTTCAGGTCAAGTGATGGAACCGGGTGATTCAACTCAAGCAACACTTAGATGTGATGCTGATAGATGGAGAGTTTACATGGGTGGAGATAATGGGGAAACTTTAACTGTTGCAGAAACAGGTAGAGTTGGTATTAATGATTCAAGCCCTGATTATACGTTAGATGTTAGTGGAAATGTAAGTAATATATCAATATATGCTAGTCATGATGTTGCTGCTTACTCTGACGCTAGGGTTAAAGGTGATGTTGAAACTATCCCTGATGCTTTAGATAAAGTAAATAAACTAAGAGGTGTTACATTTGTTAGAACTGACGAAGGTTCTAGTGATAAAAGAATGATGGGTGTTATAGCTCAAGAAGTAAAAGATATAATACCAGAGGTTGTTAATAAAAGAGAATCAGACGGTCATTACTCCGTATCATATGGTAACATAGTAGGTTTATTAATAGAATCAATAAAAGAACTAACAGCTGAAGTTGAATCACTTAAAGAGAGAATAGATGGCGGTACCAAGTAGTGGATTATTAAGAATGTCAGGGTTATTTTCAGAGTTTAACGAAGATGATTACACAGCATATAACAATGATGGTGAAATTATTTTGTTATCTGGTGGTGGTTCCGGTACTTGGGGAACTGTAAATACAAATAGTTCTAGTTATCCAACATCAACAAACCCAGATAAAATGAGTGAGTTTTATGGGTATGATCACGACGCTTCCGCCGCGGCTAGCTTGTACTCATTTGGTGCTTCACCAACACAAAGTAAAGCAGCTTGTGGATATGGTACAAATCTACCTAACACTAATTACCATGATGGTTCTAGCGCTTTAATAGCAGTAGGTGATACAGCTTACTCTGATAGTGGTGGAGAAAACACTTTAGCTAATGGTCAATATAAAGTAGGTCCATTTGTTAACTCTTATTATAATATAACAACTAGTAGTGGTTCAGTTTTAACAAGAACACTGTGTACTTAGTGAGATACTGACATTAGGTAGTTAAAAAACAAGAAAATAACGTAATAATATAAACATGGCAATAACATACACATACACAATACTAAATGTAACAACTTACGAAAGCTATAATGACTTAGCTGATGTAGTTTGTAATGTTACTTTTAAATACGAAGCTAGTGAAGGAACTGGTGACGATAAAAAAACAGCAAATTATACTTTTGGAATAAAATTAAATACTCCAGATGCGTCAAACTTTAAAGCATACGCTGATTTAACAGAAGCAGATGTGAGAGAGTTTGTTAAGAAAACTACTAACGTTGATTTTAATAAATCAGTCGTAAACCAACTATTAGCAGATCAAGCCCTACCTGCTGAAGTAGTTAAAGAATTACCTTGGGCGTAAATTAAGTTTAATTAAATAAATAAAAAAATGGCAAAAGAAAAATTAGTAGACTTAGCTCCAAAAGCTGAGAAAATCACAGATGAACAATTAGAAACCTTACAAGGTAAGCTTCAGTTAATTGATAGAGCTAGGTTGCAAGTTGGAACCTTAGAAAATCAAAAATTCCAGATGCTTAACCAACTTGGTGCAGTTCAAAAAGAATTAGCAGATATGCAAAACCAACTCCAAGAAGAATACGGAAAGGTTAGCATAAATATTCAAGATGGTACTATTACTGAAATTCCTGAAGAAGACGATGTCGAAGCTGATAAGAAAGATTAGTATAGGTAAAGATTATAAAAATGAAGCTATGCATTACTCCGTGGGCCAAGAGGTCTACGGAGGTCATAGCATCACTGCTATAGTTGAGGAAGATAAAAAGTTTAGCATATTTATTGAAAAAGGTAATAATGTTATACCTTGGAAAGACTTTAATAAAAATATGGCTATTGCAATTGAGTATAATTTAGAGTACTAATGCAAGGGTTATTTGATTTTATTATAAAACCAGTTGGTAACAGGTATAGTAATATTAAAAAAATAGGTAGTGAAGAGTTGATCATAAATACTAGAATAGAAGATCACAAAAGTATAAATAGAACAGCTATTATAGTTGCTTTACCTAGACATTGTAACACAAGTATGAAAGTAGGAGATGAAGTTGTTATACATCATAACATATTCAGAAGCTCTTATGATAACAATGGAAAAGCAAAAAATAGTAGATTTTTTATACAAGAAGATTTATTTTATTGTCCTTTAGATTGTATATTTTTATATAAAAATACTGACAAATGGAAAGCTGTTGATGGTTACTCTTTTATAAAACCTATACAAAGTGATAACGTGTATAGCATAGCTGCGGAAAAAGCGTGTGTTGGCGTTATTAAGTACTGTAGTGCTGGCTATAAACAAAATGAACTTGTCGGTTTTAGAAATAATATCGAGCACGAGTTTGTTATTGATGGCGAGCTTCTTTACAAAATTAAATCAAGTTTAATAGAAATAAAATATGAACGTAAAGGAAACGAAAAAGAATATAATCCTAGCTGGGCACAAAGCTGTTGAAGAGTTAATAAAGGTAGCTAAAGAAGCGATAGTTGACTCAGGTGATGATATAACAGCAGATAGATTGAAGAATGCTGCTGCGACTAAAAAGCTAGCTATATTTGATGCTTTTGAAATATTAAATAGGCTGCAGGAAGAGCAAGACATGATAGATGGTACAACTAGTAAGGTTGTTGAAGAAAAAGCTTTTTCAGGTTTTGCTGAGAAAAGATCTAAGTAATGTACGAGCAGAGCTTATATAAGGTTGTAGAACCTATAAATATAAACACCATTAAAAGACTTAACAAGTCTAAAAAATGGAAGTATGGATATAACAAAGAGCATGATGTTGTTATTATATCTAAAACAGGTGAAATTGGAGAGATATACGATATTCAAAATCTTAAAATAGCTTTACCAAAACAACCTAAACTTGTTCATAAGTTTAAAGAAAATAAGTGGGAAGTAACAGAATACCCTAAAGAGTTAGATAGAATTAAAACTATTTTTGACTGGAAAAGCTATCCTGAAAACTTCAAAAAGAAATATATAGACTACATAGAAGATGAATTTAAAAAAAGAGAAGAAGGTTTTTGGTACTTTAACAAAAGTAAGTCTACTTATATTACTGGCACTCACTATATGTACTTGCAGTGGTCTAAGATTGACGTCGGGAAACCAGACTTTCGGGAAGCAAATAGATTATTCTATATATTCTGGGAAGCTTGCAAGGCCGATGTACGATCGTACGGACTGTGCTACCTTAAGAATCGTCGATCAGGCTTTTCCTTTATGGCATCAGGAGAGGTGGTTAACTTGGCAACCATATCTAGCGACTCCAGATATGGTATTTTATCTAAGTCTGGACCCGATGCGAAAAAGATGTTCACAGATAAAGTGGTACCGATATCCGTTAATTACCCATTCTTTTTCAAACCTATCCAGGACGGAATGGACCGTCCAAAGACCGAGCTTGCCTTCCGTGTCCCCGCGTCCAAGCTCACAAGACGGAGTATTGTCAGTTCCGACAAACCCGAAGCCCTACAGGGTCTTGACACCACGATCGATTGGAAGAACACCGGCGATAACTCCTACGATGGGGAGAAACTCAAACTCCTCGTCCACGATGAGAGTGGGAAATGGGAACGCCCGAACAACATCCTCAACAACTGGCGTGTTACGAAAACCACCCTTAGACTAGGTGCTAGGGTTATAGGTAAGTGTATGATGGGTTCAACATCAAATGCTTTAGACAAAGGAGGAGATAATTTTAAGAAATTATATGATAGCTCAGATGTTACAAAACGAAATGCAAATGGACAAACAAAGTCTGGATTATATTCTCTTTTTGTCCCAATGGAGTGGAACTACGAAGGGTTTATTGATGAGTACGGACTTCCAGTATTTAATAATCCAAACAATGATGTCTTTGGACCAGACAGAGAGTTAATAGATGTAGGTGTAATAGATCACTGGCAGAATGAAGTTGACGGTTTAAAGAACGATCAAGACGCTTTAAATGAATTTTATAGACAATTTCCTAGAAGTGAAGATCATGCTTTTAGAGATGAGACAAAAAATAGTATATTTAATTTAGTTAAAATATACGAGCAAATAGATTATATAAACGATACTACTAAGTCACACTTAGTTACGCAGGGTAGTTTTCAGTGGGTTAATGGAATTAAAGACACTAGAGTTGTTTTTAACCCTAATTCAAGTGGTAGGTTTTACGTTAGCTGGATTCCAGATGGGAATATGCAAAACAACGTAATCACTCGCAATGGCAAAAAATATCCTGGAAACGAGCATGTTGGAGCTTTAGGATGTGATAGTTATGATATATCAGGAACAGTAGATGGTAAGGGTTCTAATGGAGCTTTACATGGATTAACTAAGTTTAGTATGGAAAATGTTCCACCAAACCAGTTTTTCTTAGAATATGTAGCTAGACCACAGACGGCAGAAATGTTTTTTGAAGATGTTTTAATGGCTTGTGTTTTTTATGGCATGCCTTTATTGTGTGAAAACAACAAACCAAGACTACTATATTATTTTAAAAGAAGAGGTTACAGAGGTTTTAGTATGAATAGACCTGATAAAATTTGGAATAAATTATCAACAGCTGAAAAGGAAATAGGTGGAATACCTAATTCTAGTGAAGATATAAGGCAAGCACACGCCGCGGCTATAGAAACTTACATACAAAAATACGTAGGTTTAAAAGAAGACAACACTTATGGTGACATGTATTTTAACAGAACACTAGCAGATTGGTCTGGCTTTGATATAAATAATAGAACAAAATTTGATGCAACGATTAGTTCTGGGCTTGCTATAATGGCTTGTAATAGAAACTTGTATAAACCTGTTGCTGATAAAAAAAGTATAAAAATATCCTTTGGTTTATCTAAGTATAGTAATAAAGGAGAAACGTCAAAAATAATAAACAAATAAATGGCAATAACTACACAAAAAAAATCTAGCTTTCCTAGTCACTCTGTCTCAGACGTTGAGAAGGAAGGTTTAGAATATGGCTTGCAAGTTGCAAGATCTATAGAGCATGAGTGGTTTCAAAAAGATGGAGGTGGTAATAAACATTTGCATTCTAAGAAAAGATACAACGATTTAAGATTATACGCTAGAGGCGAACAGTCTGTTCAAAAATACAAAGATGAGTTATCTATTAATGGTGATTTATCTTATCTTAATTTAGACTGGAAGCCAGTACCTATTATACCTAAATTTGTAGATATTGTTGTGAATGGTATACAAGACAGAACATATGAGCTTAAGGCTTACTCTCAAGACTCTGTAGCTGCCGCTGAAAGAACTAGATACATAGAGGATATCGTTGAAGATATGGGTAATAAAGATTTTTATAACCATGTTGAAGCTACTAATAAAGTTTCTTTATTTAAATCAAATATACCATCAGGAGCTTTACCTGAAACAAATGAAGAGCTTTCTTTGCACATGCAGTTAGATTATAAGCAGAGTATTGAAATAGCTTCTGAGGAAGCTATAGCTAATGTTTTTGCTATTAATGATTATGATCTTTTAAAGAAAAGAGTTGATTATGATATAACAGTACTAGGTGTTGGTTGTGTTAAAAACTTTTTTAATATATCTGATGGTATTAATATTAAATACGTAGACCCTGTTGATATAGTTCACTCTTACACGGATTCACCTTATTTTGACGACTTATACTACGTTGGTGAAGTTGAAAAAGTGTCTGTATCTGAATTAAAGAAAAGATTTCCTGATTTAACCGACGAAGATATTAATGAAATAGAAAATAACAATGCTTCAAGTGATTTTTACAAAGCGCAAAAAACAGGCGATAACTTTGTTCATATATTAAACTTTGAGTACAAGACTTATAAAAATCAAGTCTATAAAGTTAAACAAGGCGCTAGTGGTAACGACAAAGCCTTGCAAAAAGACGATACGTTTAATCCTCCGAAAGATGATAGATCAAGGTTTAAGAAACTAGCTAGATCGATAGAAGTTATATATTGTGGAACTAAAATAGTTGGGTTTGAAAAAATGCTAGACTGGAAGCTAGCTGAAAACATGTCTAGACCTAAAGCAGATCTCACTAAGTGTCACATGTCGTACCAAATTGTTGCTCCTAGAATTTATCAAGGTAGACCTGAGTCTTTAGTAGGTAGAATGACAACTTTTGCAGATATGATTCAGTTAACTCATTTGAAATTACAACAAGTTTTATCAAGAGTTGTACCAGATGGTGTATACATGGATGCTGATGGAATAGCTGAAATAGATTTAGGCAATGGAACAAATTATAATCCACAAGAAGCTTTGAATATGTACTTTCAAACTGGTTCTGTTATAGGAAGGTCAATGACTCAAGATGGTGATTATAATCAAGGTAGAGTACCTATTCAAGAGTTAAAATCTAGCGGTGGTAATCAAAAAATAGCTAGTTTAATACAAACTTATAATTATTACATGCAGATGCTTCGTGATGTGACTGGTTTAAACGAAGCTAGAGATGGCGCTCTTCCTGATAAAAACGCTCTAGTTGGTGTTCAAAAACTTGCTGCCGCTAACTCAAACACAGCCACAAGACATATACTACAAGGTGGTTTATATTTAACACTTAAAACAGCTGAATGTATTTCTCTTAGAATATCAGACGTTTTAGAGTACTCTAATACTAAGGAGCAATTTTTAAACACGCTAGGTAAGTTTAATGTTGCTACTTTAACAGAAGTTAGTGATTTACACTTACACGATTTTGGTATTCACTTAACGTTACAACCTGACGATGAAGAAAAAGCTTTATTAGAAAATAATATTCAAATGGCTCTTCAAAAAGAAAGAATAAACTTAGAAGACGCTATTGATATACGTGAAGTTAAAAATTTAAAACTAGCAAATCAGCTTTTAAAAATACGTAGACGTAAAAAAGAAGAAAAAGATAGATCTATACAGCTTCAAAATATAGAGGCTCAAACACAGTCTAATGCTAAATCAGCAGAGGCTGCCGCGGCTGCTGACATGCAAAAGCACCAGGCACTTGCTCAAACTAAAATACAAGTTGCACAAGCTCAAAGCCAATTTGATGTTTCAAAAATGGAAAGAGAAGCAGCTATTAAAAAAGAGTTGATGGAATTTGAATTTAATCTAAACATGCAGTTAAAACAACAAGAGTTGCAGGTGATTAAAGATAAAGATAGTGGAAAAGAAGATCGTAAAGATGATAGAACAAAAATGCAAGCAACTCAACAAAGCGAGTTGATTGAACAAAGAAAAGGAAATACTGGTCCTAAGAATTTTGAATCTAAAGGTTTTGATAACCTAGACGGTTTTGGTTTAGAACAGTTTGATCCTAGATAACAACAATTATTTAATTATATTATATTATGGAAGAAAAAAATGAAAACGTAGTTGAAGAAACTACACAAGATACAGTTGAACAAACTGTAGAGAAGGTTGAGGAACCTAAAAAAGAAGAAAAACCTAAAACACCAAAAAACGAAGATGGTGATTACAAAGTAAATTTGTCTAACATTAAAAACGAAGAAAATGGCATACGGGAAGAAGTCAGCTCCAACGAAAAAAGTGAAGAAAAGCAAAAAGAAGAAAAAGAAGAAGTAATCCTTGAAGATGTAACAAACGAAAAACCTGAACCTGCAAAAGAAGCAAAGGAAGAGGTAAGCAAGGAAACTGAATTAAAAGAACAAACTCCAGGAATGGAACTACCAGAAAATATTGAAAAACTCGTGGAGTTTATGAATGAGACTGGTGGAACGGTTGAGGATTACGTCAAGCTCAATACGGATTATTCTAGTTTGGAAGATAGTACCTTATTAAAAGAGTACTATCAAAAAACTAAACCACATTTAAATCAAGAAGAATTAGATTTTTTAATAGAAGATTCTTTTTCTTATGATGAAGATGAAGATGGTGAAAAAGACGTGAAACGCAAAAAGCTTGCTTACAAGGAAGCTGTCGCTGAAGCAAAACAGCATTTAGAAGGTTTGAAGGGGAAATATTACGAAGAGCTTAAGTTAGGTTCTAAGTTACCTCCACAACAACAAAAAGCTATTGATTTTTTCGACAGGTATAATAAAGAGCAGGAACAGGCAAAAGAACTACAGCAACAAGCTAAAACAGTATTTAACAACGAAACTGATAAAGTATTTAACGAAAATTTCAAAGGTTTTGATTTTCAAGTTGGAGACAAGAAATATCGCTACAATGTTAAAGACATGCAAGCAGTTAGAAGTGATCAGAGTGAATTTAGTTCATGGTTAAAACCTTATATAGATGATAACTATCAATTAAAAAACGCTAAAGATTACCACAAAACTTTGTTTGCAGGTAAGAACGCAGACGCTATTGCTAATCATTTTTATGAGCAAGGTAAAGCAGATGGTATTAAAAATTTAACTAGTCAAGCCAAAAATATAAACATGGATGCTAGAAAAACAGATAATGGTACTGTAGACCTTGGTGGTATAAAAGTAAAAGCAATTAGCGGTGACGATAGTTCTAAGCTTAAATTTAAACTTAAAAATTATTAACAAACTTAAAATTAATTAAAAATGGCAAATGTAAATTTTACATCGAGCACGTTAGGTAACGGATTAGTTACTCCTGCTCAGAGCAAAGTAACACTGGAAAGTGCTTACTTAGACATCCGTAATAGCGGATGGGCTCAACAATACCTGCCAGACCTTTACGAATCAGAAATTGAAAGATATGGAGACAGATCTATCAGTGGATTTTTAGGAATGGTCGGTGCAGAAATGCCTATGTCTTCTGATCAAGTTATTTGGTCTGAGCAAGGTAGATTACACTTAGCTTACAAAGCTACAATTAACCCAACTACAGGTGCTGTAACAGCTCCTAAAGATATTGATAACGAGGCTGGTTCTAGTATCGCAATGTCTGTAAGAGTTGGACAAACGGTTGTATGTCAAGTTACTCAGTCTTCTAATGTAGTTGTTCTTAAAGGACAAGTTACAGTAGCTGCAACTGATGGAGCTACTTGTACAATCAAGCCTTACGGATATGATAACTTCGTTGACCACGCTTCATTGTCTGGTACATCAGGTTTAGTTATTAGATTCTTTGTATACGGTTCTGATTTCAAAAAAGGGACTTTAGGTCTTGGTGGTGGAGTTGAAGCTGAATTCAAGTCTTTTCAAAACAAACCAATGATAATCAAAGACGAGTTTATGATCAATGGATCTGACGCGGCTGCGATTGGTTGGGTTGAAGTTTCTGGTGAAGCTGGACAATCAGGTTACTTATGGTACCTAAAGTCTTCAGGTGATACAGAAAAAAGATTTGATGATTACTTAGAGATGTCAATGATGGAAGCTGAAAACGTAGTAGGTGCTGGTATCACTGGTACTGGTTCTGAAGGTTTATTTGCTGCATTAGAAAACAGAGGCCTTGTTGCAAGTGCTGGTATGTTTGACTATTCTGGGTCTGGTGCTAACGATGATCTTGAAGATTTTGATATTCTTTTACAAGAGTTAGATAAGCAAGGTGGTATCTCTGAGAACATGATGTTCTTAAACAGAGAAGCTGCTTTAGCTGTAGATGATTTATTAGCTGGTGTAAATTCACACTATGCTGGTGGTGTTAACTACGGTGTGTTTAACAACTCTGAGGATATGGCGCTTAATTTAGGTTTCAACGGTTTTAGAAGAGCATCTTATGATTTCTACAAAACTGACTGGAAATACTTAAATAACAAGTCAACTAGATTCTTAGTGAATGATGGAGCTACTGCTGGAAAAATCGAAGGAGTTATGGTACCTGCTGGGACTACAACTGTTTACGATGAAAACATGGGTAAAAACATCAGACGTCCTTTCTTACACGTAAGATACAGAGCGTCTCAAGCTGATGATAGAAAACTTAAAAAATGGACAACTGGATCTGTAGGTGCTGCGACATCTGATCTTGATGCTATGAAAGTTCACTATCTATCTGAAAGATGTATTGTTACTCAAGGAGCAAACAACTTCGTGTTATTCAGATAATCAATTATTATTGTAATTTTTACCCTCGTATTTTATACGGGGGTAATTATTACTCTTATTAACTATTTAATTATATTATATTATGGAAAATAAAAAAGAAAAGGCTGCTAAGCCTGTTTCTCCAAAGTGGGAGATAAAAGATAGATTATACGAGCTAATAGGTGATTCAAGACCTGTAGTTAGAATAATGAAAAGAAAAAACCTTTACTATTTTGATGAAGAAAAAGGTTATCAAAGAGAAATAGCTTACGCTATTAATCAAAACACTCCTTTTGTCGAAGACTGGAAAGGTAAAACAAGACCTGGGCATATTATATTTAGAGATGGATTTTTGTTTGTTGAGAAAAAAGATACAACTTTACAAAAATTTTTATCTATGTACCACCCAGATATAAATAAAACTTTTAGAGAAGTAGATAACGAAGTAGACGCTGAAGCTGACTTAAATATTTTTGAGTTAGAAATAGATGCATTAAACGCGGCAGCTGAAATGTCAGTAGATGATATGGAAGCAATTATGCGCGCAGAGATCGGTTCTAAGGTTAGTAAGATGAAATCTAAGGAGCTTAGAAGAGACACTTTGATATTTGCAAGGGAAAACCCTGTTTTATTCTTAGAGTTAACTAAAGACGAAAACGTACATTTAAGAAACTTAGGTATAAAAGCTGTTGAAAACGGTATTTTAATACTGTCAGAAGACAATAGAACGTTTATGGCTGGTAAAGAAAAAAGAAAACTATTTGAAGTTCCTTTTGACGAACATCCATACACTGCTTTAGCTGCTTGGTTTAAAACAGATGAAGGTTTAAAAGTCTTAAACTCAATAGAGAAAAAACTAAAATAAATCATTTTGTAGAGTGGTCATCTCTATGGGGTGACCACTTTATAATAAAAAAAAATTATGATAAACGTAAACACAGTATATAAATCAGTTTTATCAATACTAAACAAAGAGCAAAGAGGTTATTTAACACCTGACGAATTTAATAAAAACGCTAAAATTGCTCAGATGAACTTATTGGAAATAGCTTTTGCTGAGTATAATAGGTTTTTATCAATGGACGCTTTAGGTAGAATAAATGCTGGTTATGCTGATTTACCAGAAAGAATAAAAGAAAAAATAGAAGCATTTTCTAAATCTAAAACTATAATTAACTATGGTTTACCTACAGATATTTATAAACTAATAGACATTAGCTTATTAGACAAAACAATTTCATTAGAAGAAATTGACAAAAACGAGTTAGCATATATTTTATCCTCTCCGCTAACTGAACCATCAAAAGAATTTCCTGTGTATTATAAATCTCAAACTGATGATGGAAAGACTTTAATAGTTGTAAAACCTACGCTAACAGATACTTTAACTGTCGATTATATTAAAATTCCAACAGCACCTAGATTTGGATATACAGTTAATCCAACATATGGAACAAACACTTACGATTCAAGAATATTTGTAGATACAGGATTAGTACAAGGTATACATGATATGGGTATTGTTTCTACAAACAGAACTGATATAACAACTTCACAAGTCTACACTTTACAAGTTGATATTACGGCAGGTGTAACATCTAGTGGTGTTGGATCTAAAGCAATTATAAAAGTAACAGTTAGCAATAACACTATATCTGCAATTGAAGTAACATCACCTGGAAGTGGCTTTGTTGTTGGTGAACAAATAATAATAGCACCTAATGCTATTCCAAACACTGCATCTGGCAGTATGGTTTTAACCGTAAGAAACGCAGACTTATATAACACCACTACTTTGGGTTCAACAAACTTTGAGCTACATCCTTCAGAAGAAAACGTGCTTATAATGTCAATACTTGGCTTAGCAGGGGTAACAATAAAAGATCAAGGTTTGGTTACTTTAACTAGTCAAGCTTTGCAATCACAATCAAAACTAAAAGCACAATAAAAAATGGGAATAATAAAAGCAACACCGTTAAATTATTATAAAAGTAAGTACCAATGGGACGGATCTGATGGTGCTACAAGTAATAGTATACCTAGATCTTCGTTTACGTTAGCAAGCAGCTTTCCTTACACACCAGCTTCTATTAATGATTTCACAATAAATATAAATGGTGAAGCACAAGTAGCAAGTAACTACACCTACACTGTTGTTAATGGTGTTGCAACATTAGTGTTCACACACTTAACAGCTGGCTTTTCCACAACTGCTTTAACTAGTAACGGTGAAATATCAGCTAGTGCTGTAATTGATTTACTTTTAAATGATTCAACTTTAGGCGACTATAGGTATATTTCTTTAAAAAACATAGTAGGAAACTTTATGATAGGTTATGTTGGTGATGGAAAGCTAGTTAATACCGCTAAAAGATCTGAAGTTTTGTTTCAAGCAAAAAGAACAATACAAGAATTTAGCTATGACATTAGTAGATTAGAAAAAATACAAGAAATTGAAATACCACCAAGTTTAAGTATACCAATGCCTCAAGATTATGTTAATTATGTTAGGGTTTCTTGGGTTGATAACGCTGGTATTGAACATATAATTTACCCAGGAAGAAACACATCAAGACCTAGTCAAGCAATACTACAAGATTCAGATTATGATTACTTGTACGATGTTGAAGGAAACTTGATGCTTGGCACACCTATAACTGGTGAAAGGTTTGAAAATTTTGATGCAACACATTTGTCTGGAAGTTTAGAAAATAATGATTATTTTTTAAATACAACATACCACACAGAAAGAGTAGGTAACTTAGGCCAAAGATTTGGTGGAGAACCTGAAAACATGCAGGAAAATGGTTTGTTTATTGTAGATGAGGCTAGAGGTCAAATATCTTTTAGTAGTAATTTAAAAGACAAAATAATAACCATGAAGTATGTATCTGATGGTTTAGGTACAGATAATGAAATGAAAATACATAAGTTTGCTGAAGATGCGGTATATCAAAGTATACTTTTCAACCTATTAAACACAAGACTCGGTGTTCCTGAGTTTGTTATAAACAGGTATAGAAAATCAAGAAGAGCAGCGATACGCAATGCTAAAATTAGATTATCTAATTTAAAAATAGGAGAACTTACTCAAGTTATGAGAGGAAAGTCCAAACATCTAAAACACTAATTAAATGGCTCAACTAAAAAACATGTTTATCAAGGGTAAGATGAATTTAGACCTTGATGAAAGACTTGTACCTAAAGGAGAATATAGAAAAGCGCAGAACGTACTTATAACAAACAGTGAAGATTCTGATGTTGGAGCTATTGAAAATGTTAGAGGTCACGAGCTTGTGAACTCTGCAACTTTAGATTTAGGCTCAGGTGTTTTGGATAATGGCGTTTGTATTGGCTCATATTCTGATGTTGATGCTCAGAGAATTTTTTGGTTTATAACTAACTTTAGCTCTAATAACGCCAATGCGAATATTAATTCTATGGATAGAGCTAATACTAGTAGTGATGAAAATTGTAGAATAGTGATGAGAGAGTCTAACGGGCAAACACACTATTTAGCTTCAGGTGTTTTTCTAAACTTATCTACAACACACCATATAACAGGCGTAAACGTTTTAGGAAACTCTTTATACTGGACCGACAACTATAACCAGCCTAGATATTTAGACATTGAAAGAGCTAAAACAGATCCATCGTATTATAATTGTGAAGAAAAAATATCAGTGGCTAAGGTTGCTCCTTTTTTACCTCCATTTTTACATAATTCTAATGAAGCCTCGTCTAACGCAAACTTAGGAGACACATACACTTTAGTTACAACAGATCCTAGTAACAATACTCAACACACTAAATCTGAGTATATGCAAGAGAAGTTTATTAGATTTGCATATAGATATAAATACGACGATGATACTTATTCTATTATATCACCCTTTACTCAGCATGTATTTAAACCTCTTAATAGTAGTTTAATTGAATTTGGCTCAATAGGTAAATCTGATGCGCCAGAACCAATCGTTAGTACTAGCGCTCAATACATTTACCAGCACAACAAAGTTCCTATAATGAAAAACGCTTATGACAAAGTCGTAATGCGTATACCAATTCCAACTATTATTACCGGTGGTATTCCCACAGAACACGAGACATCACCAGGTAACGTAAGCGCAAACTCTTACATTAATGAGTTAAAAATAAAAAATATTGAAATATTATTAAGAGAAGCTGGAACTTTGTCTATTCAAATAGTTGACATTATTGACATGGTGAATATAACAGATTTAACCTTTAGTAGATATAAGGTTAAACCTAAATCTAGCGGGCATTATTACAGGCAAACTGTTGAGTATACTTACTTGGCTAAAGAAGCTTTTAAGGTTCTTCCAGAAAGACAATTGATAAGAGTAGGTGATAACGTTCCTGTTAGGGCAAAAGCTCAAGAGGTTGTTGGAAATAGATTAGTTTATGGTAATATAACTTTAGGTTATGATTTACCTAATGATGAAGATAATAAAAAAGGTATTAAATTTATAGTTACTAGTGGACCAAAAGGAGAAAATGAAGTAGGTTACGATGCTAATGATATAGGTCACTATTTTCACAATAGAGAACAGTACAAGTATCATAATTTAAAACAAAGAAGAACTTATAAAGTTGGAATGGTTCTTGTTGATAAATACGGTAGAACTTCACCGGTTATACCATCTACTTATAAAATAGCTAATTTATCAGATACACACACTGTTGATGCTCTTGGTCAAGATTTAAGTGCTAAATTTAGTAGCGCATATAGCTGGAGCACGCAACATGCTGCTTATGGTCAAGCGTTATCTGTAGAGTTTAAAGATTCTAGAATAGTTGAATCAAACAAAACACATTCTCTAGCAAACCCAAATGGGTGGTACTCTTGGAGACTAGTAGTTAAGCAGTCTGAGCAAGACTATTACAACATATACACTTCTCACCCTATGAACAATTGGACGGTTGATAATTCAGAAGTAACAAGCTTTTCTGGTTATAAGCAACAGAGTATACAGGGTGAATGGAGTACTGGTCCTGATAGTAGAAGTTTTTTCTCTTTAACAAATGATAACATTAATAAAGTACCTAGATCATTAAATACAAGCGACGAAAACAGGGATGGTGTTTCTTCATCAGAAGAAAAACTATACCCTAAAGTTGTACAAATAACTACATCAAATGCAAGCAATCACTATGATTCAACAATAAACGATAATATTAACCAGCCTTACATTTCGGTTCTTAGTATAGGTTCCGCTACGGATCAAGGTTTATCTAGTTTGTCAAACGCTAAACAGGTTGATAGTAGTGGTAATATCACTCCATCTCTTTTTCCTGACAGACTAAGAGTTTATAGCTTTTTAGCGGATCACAATAAAAATCCTCAAGTAGCTGAAATACCAAACCTTTATAATGAACCAGTAAATGTTCTAGGAGAGTTTGATGCGAATGGAACTGACGTTATAAGGACTACAAACAATTTAAATTCAGATATGCCATTTGGTTACCCTAAAAGCAAAGATAAAGGTTTAACTGTTTTTGAAACAAAACCTTTTGAGTCAAAGCTTGATATTTATTTTGAAACATCTAGCTGTGGACTGGTTAGAGATTTAAACGAACATTGTGATTACGCTTCAAATGGCCCAACAAACATACGAGTAACACCTACTTTTACCGCTAGTGGTTTTGTAGCATCATTAAATGCTCCACTTTTAGAAAAAGCAAGAAGTGGTGCTCAAATAGGCGAGCTAACAGCTACACCATATAATGACGGTAGCTCACCAACTATAACCAGCTTTTCAATATTAGGTGTTTCTAATAGCGCTAATGATGGTAGTGATTTAAATAAATTTAGTATTGCTTTTGAAGATGACAAATCTTATGTTAGAATATCTACGGTTAAATCATCAGCTGCTGTAGCAAATCAACAATCTTTACTTGACGGAGCTTCTGGAATGTCTAAATTTAGATTAGCACCGCAATATATAACCGCACTAACAACAGGGCAGATTGGAGGAATCGATTTTCCAACTAACTTTAATGGTAATGGGTGGTACAGAGTGGTGTTTTACCAAGGACATTCCGCGAGTGTTAATAATAATGCATTTATTAAATCTGTTGTTGTTGTTAACATTACTGACACTGGTGGTACTAATAGAATACAAGCTTTTTCAGCAGCTGATCAAACAACAAATGTACCAACTCATATTCAAAGAAATTGGATGTTAAAATCAAATAGTTTGTTCGCGTTTTACAACAACAACTCTAATGATATATACAACTTGGTTATTAGAGCTGTGCAAAGTAACGCTGTAACAGGGACAACACCAAACCCTTTAACGGTGACTATAACGAATGTAGCTCCAACAGCTGCAAACCCGGGTGGTTTAATAATGCCTAGCAACACGCTTGCTAGTACTCCAAAATTTGCTGACCTAACAGCTGTTAACGGGGCTTCAGACTTCAACAATAATGGATTTGGAATGACAGCAAGCTTAGAAGGTGTAGATGCTAGTTCTTTTACTATAAATAGCGCGCCTACTGATGGAAACTGGAAACTAGGTACTAGCTCAAGTTTTAACTTTGATTCAATATTTGGCGCACACAGCGATGGTATATATAGCCAAAGTGTAGGTTTAGGTTGGAGTGTTGTAGATAATGGTAATTTGTCTAGTAGCTCAGGTGTTGGTCAGCCCATATATATAACTCCTTTAGCTGTTCAAGATATAAGTGCTTGGTGGGTAGCCACAAGTTCTGGACAAAATTCAGTGTGTACCGCAGCAGTTGGTGGAGCTGCAGCAACCACGTATTATGCTATCAAGCATACCGCAACTCTTAATGGAATGCCAACGTCTACTAATTTGTTTGTGAATAACAAAATATATACAAACTCTACGTTGACAGTAACATTGGGAGCAGGTTTTATAGTTGTTTACAACGGATCGACTCACATAGCTTACACTATAAACTCAAGTGGAATAATCACGACAGTAAACGGACAATGTTTCATATAATTAATAAATAACGAATGGGAGCAATATTAGAAATATCTTACTTTAACTCAATAGTATTAGCCGGTGGAAGAACTGCTTCAAACGAGGCACCAGGCAAGTACCACATAGAGGAGGCTAGAATAGAAGGTGAATTTAATGGTAAAGTGATGGATTATGGTGTTAAAGCACATATAACCGATCAAGAGTATGCTCAAAAGGTTAGAAAAAATGCAATGACTTATTCTGGAATATTTAATTCAAGAACAAATGTTAACGAATCAAATCAATTCCCAAGTGGAGAAGATATAACAAGAGCTGTTGACATAGCTCAAGGGAGTATACAAAAACTTCACGCTGAAGACACTAATTTAATTATATTTCAAGAAAACAAAGTTAATAGAGCCCTTATTGATAAAGACGCGATATTTACAGCTGAAGGACAACCTCTAACTGCTTCTGCTAAAATAGTTATAGGTCAGATCACACCTTATGCTGGTAATTTTGGTATTAGCACACACCCTGAAAGCTTCACTTCTTATGGAAATAGAAAATATTTTGCTGATAAAAGAAGAGGAGCAATTTTAAGGTTATCAAAAGATGGCATAACTCCAATTTCGGATGCTGGTATGAAAGACTGGTTTAAAGATGCGTTGAAAGTGTGTGATACTATATATGGAGCTTATGACGAGCAAAAAGGTAAGTATTGTTTAACTTTAGAAACTAAAGATCCTGTAAATTATCCTATCGAAAACGGTATAAATGTAAACAACGTAGACGTGAAAGATTACGCAACGCTATGCTACGATGAAAGGTCAAAAGGCTGGACATCATTTTATACTTACAAAGTGAGAGGTGGTATTAGTTTAAATAATGAATTTTACACTTTCCAAGGTAACAACTTGTATTTACAGCACAGTGAAAGCGTGCCAAGAGGTAATTTTGTAGGAAGCGCCACTAATTATTCTAGCTTTGTAGAGTTTGTTTTTAATGATAAACCTGAAATTGTTAAAACTTTTTTAACTATTGGTTACGAAGGAACAACAGGTTGGAATATGCAAGTTTTTGAAACTGGTGGCAACACTATAAGTGGTTACAATGCCTATAACGATATAAATACTTGCTATGTTGTTCCTGAAGAAGGTACACTAGTTGGTTTAGAGACTATAGGTTTTGTTCAAAAAGAAGGTTTTTATTTTAGTGAATTAAGAAATAAAGCTAGAGACTTTTTTCAAGATAGCTCTAATTTTAACACAACTGGTGTTAAAGGTTATTTTGCTAACGTTAAAATGCAATACTGGCATCCAAATGAAGGTGTATCAGCTACTAAAGCAGAACTATTTTCTGTTGGTAGTGAAGTAATAGTTTAATTAAATATGATTGAAAAAAAAATAAGGCCGTTTGTTATGAACGAGCTTTCTGTTAACTTTCGAGATACGGTTAACAAACTACAACAGACAATGATGGATGTGTCTAAGGATAGTAATTATGTTGAAGCTGGTACTAAAGATAAACCGATAGTTTCAACAGAAAGTAAAATAACTCCTATTAGGAATTTTTTTATGGACAATGTATATATTAGGCAAATATTTTTGTTTAAAGGCACTTTATCTATAGGAGCTATATACAAACACAAACACATGATATTTTTATTAAATGGTCATGTGACAATAGCTAATGAGCAAGGTGTTAAGGATTTTTATGCTCCTTGTCATATAGTTTCTACACCAGGAGACAAAAGAGTTGTTTACGCGCATGAAACAACTATTTGGTATAATGTTTTTCCAAACACAGAAAATAAAAAAGACATACGTGAAATAGAAGAAGACGTATGTTGTATAACATATGAAGAATATGAAGAATATATTAACAATAAATAAGTAATTATGGCAATGGCATTAAGTACAGCTTTAATAATTGGAGGCGGATTATCATTGATAGGCTCAGGTATATCGGCTCACTCAGCTAATAAAGCTAGTAAAAGAAATTTAAAAGCAGCTAAGGATACGCAAGGAAAACTAGATATCTTAGAAAACAATAGACAAGAAATAATAGATCCTTTTAGCGGTATGAGTAACTTGTCTGATATGATATCAAATCCTATGGCTAACTTACAAGTAGCAACAGAGTCAGCTGAGTTTCAAGCTGAAGAAGCTGATATAGCTTTAGCTAACTCTTTAGATACATTGAGATCAACTGGTGCTGGAGCTGGAGGAGCAACTGCTTTAGCTAACGCTGCGTTACGAAGTAAAAGAGGTATCTCAGCTACCTTGAACCAACAAGAGGCACAAAATGCTATGTATAGAGCTCAAGGCGAGCAAGGTGCACAAGCAATGAGAATTAATGAATCAAGAAGAATGCAAGCCATGAGAGCACAAGGAAGCCAATACATGTTTGAGACTCAAGAAAACAGAGATATGGCTCAGTTAGATAGAACAGCTGGTATGCAAACTCAATACCAAACACAAGCTAATAACTTACAAATGCAATCAAACCAAATACTAGGTCAAGCAATACCAAACGCTGTTAGCGCGGGTGCAAACCTATATATGGCTGGTCAAGCTGGTTCATAATAAAATATAAAAAGTAATATGGCAACAAAAACAACAGGATCAGGTAGAGGCCCAGGCTTAGAAGCTTGGAACCCAAACATAAAAGCACCAGGTATAAATAAAGGCACTGGAGCTTACTTTCGTGGAGATATAGCGCAAGAAGGAGACTACGCTGAGATGAATGATAAAATTCAAGAAAGCATATTACAAGGCGCTAAAGATGCTGGAGCGGCTTTAAAAGCTTTTGAAAACGACCCAAATAATCCTAAAAACGCAAACCCTTTACTAACCCCTGGAGGTAGAGGTGGAGACGGTAAGTCTGCTGCTGAAACAGATTTAGTTATTGGTAAAATAGAGTCTACCGCTACAACTAACACAAAACAACAGCTTGATGAAATAATAGCAAACGTTGTTAATGAAAATAGTGAAGATAAAAGGTATGCTAGAAAAAAAGGAAAAAATAAAACAATAGAGTATAAAAACTTAAAAAAAGATGATAAAATACTAGCAAACGATAGGGCTAGTAAAATAGCAGATTTTAACAGTGTTATAAAAGAGCACATTGGTAAAGGTTGGGTTGGTTCAGACGAAAGTACAATAGATTGGGGTAACTGGGGTAAACACCAAAATGCACAAAACTTTATGAAACATTTAATATCTGGTGATGCGGTTTACAAGTATGAGTTTGATAAAGGGTCATCTAGATCAGTTATAAAATACACAGACGAAGATGGTAATGAACAAGAAATAACAAAACTAGAACTGGATGTTGCAAAAGACATGTGGGGTAGTAATGTTGAAGGTGTAAATTCTTACGAAAGTAGATTTAAAAAAGACGGTGAATTAGCCGCTAAAAACTTTAAAGAAACTCAAAGTAAAATAGTTAATGAAACGCTAGCGGATGGTGAAGAAGATCTTGCAATGGAAAATAGATTAAAAAACACAATTTCTAGTAGTTACAAAAAAGAAGATAAAGAGTATATATGGAGTAATATTTTAGCAAACACTCAAATGTTTAAAGGTGCTAGAAGAGCGCCTTATGATCCTACTGGTGTTTTAACCTACACTGATAAAGATGGGAAAGAGCAAAGTTTATTACATGAGGAAATTGTTAATCAATATCTTGAGGGTAAACTAAGAGAATATGCTGGTTTCCCACCAAAATCTCAGAAAAAACCTGAAACAATTAACAACAACAATAATAATAACAACAACAACAATAAATCTTTCACAGGTAATACAAAAGTATTTGATGAAATCATGCAAATGAGTAGTTACGAAATGGAAAAACTTCCTTTGGTTAAAACATTAAATCAAGACTTGTTAGATGGAAGATCTATAGACTCGTCTTTAATACCTAGTAAGTTATCTAAAAAAGGATCTGTTGAAAAACAAGAGTTTGACCAGCTAAAAGAAGCATACAATGGTAATTTAAATGATAAGAAGTTAAAACACATTGTAAATTGGGCTGTTAAAAACACAAAGTACGACACAGAAGGTAATGAAATTGGACCTGTTTGGGGTGATTACAACGGTAGTTATATGGACGACTCTAAAAAAGTTTTTGAAAAATGGAAAGAAATATACAGTAACAGTCTTGGTTCTCAAGTAAAAGATGAAAGCAAAAGAGAGGAGTTTGCTAACTTAATTAATAGAGGTGGTTATGAGTTACGTGGTAAAGTATTAGATGCTGATAACCCGCCTGAAATTACACAAGATGAAAAAGGTAGAGCTACAATAACGTTTTACACTAAAAAAGGTGAAGATGGTTTAGAAAGCGAGCCTTTTGTTATTAGCACGGAAAATGGTAGAAGAGCTTTATATCAAGCTTTAACAAACGCAACAGATGCTAAGTTTAACCAAACTGAAGCTGATTTTACAGCGATGTTAAAAGCTTACATAGAAGAAAATAAATAATAAAATATGTTTGAAATAAACGGACGACAAGTTGATTTAAGTTACCTTCAACGAGAGGCTGCTAACTTAAGTATGAGCATAGAAGAGTTTAAAGAAGCCTTTGGTGTAACTGACTTTGTTGAAAAAACAGAAAGTGACAACACAGAAGCACCATCACTGTATAACCATATATCAATGGATGATTTTGATATGGGAGATAGAGATGGTGGTGATGCTGAGGGAAAGGTTGTTGAGAAGTTAAAGGAGAAATACAAAGACTTACCTTATAAGTTTGAGGAGTCTACACCTGGTCTTGACAGAATAAGTGTAACTGGTCCTAACAAAAAGTCTGAAACATTTACTTTAAAATCATTTTGGAATTACGGAAATCAAAGGGACCAACAAGATTCTCAATACGATAGTTTTATTAAGTTTATAGAAGAAAATAATACTTCAACCGAGGGTGAAAAGCAAGCATTTAAAAAAACAGGCTTATTACCTCAAGATTACCCAACTGTAACAACTCAAGATAAATCAACACCAAAACCAAGAACATCGTACGGCGCTAGCAGTATGGGTATTCCTACTTCTAATTACACAAACAACAATGTAAAAACTCCATTAACTGCAGAAGAGGTTAATAAATTAGCAGACGTTACCAAAAACAACTTAAGAGAAATATACGATAACCCTGCAAAATACGGTATAGGTGAAGCTCATAGTTACGATACTAATAAGCTTGATGTAATGATGGGTGATAATAGAGAAAAAATCAATGACACTCTTTATGAGCAAATTAAAGAAAAAACCGGAACTAAACTTACTAAAGATCAGTTTGTTAAATTTATAAACGGTAGTGTAGCTTCTAAAGGAATGTTTCAAACAACACTTGTTGAAGCTAAAGAAAAAGAAGAATACTGGAACTTTGTTAAGGCTCAAGTTGATCAAAAAGACAAAAAAGTATTTGAAACTCCTTATTATAAAAACTTTATAGATAAAGAGCTAGGTATAAAAAGAGATGACCAAGGTAACGTTGTAGAAGGTGAGGGTAATAAAAATGCTCAGATAAAACATTTAAATGTAAAAATACTTAGAAAATCTTACGATAAAATAAAAGATTTAGAAGCAAGATTAGATGCTGGAGGTGCAGACGTTGAAGTTTTAAAAGAGCAAATAAAAGTAGAGGAAAAAATAATAAAAGCATCAGAAAACGTTATAAAAGGCATAGCGCTTGACGATGAAGAGCTTGGTAGTAATTATTATGTTAAACAAGGTTACACTCAAGCGTCTGCTGACAGAATAGCTGCATCTGCAAAGTTAACTAAAAATTCTCAAGAAAACAACATTGCACTTGTAAAGAACAAGGCTGGTAATGCAATGCTTAGCGATCGTGAAGCTATGGATATTCATTATGATGGTTTATTCAAAAGGTATTTTAACTTACAGCAAGAGGCAAAAGATAAAAATATAAAGATTAATATTACCACATCATACCCTTCGTCGAAACTTTCAAATTTACCTGGCGTAGACGTTTCATTCAAAGAGAATTTAAACAATGACACAGTAGATTTTACTTACGTTTGGGAAGGTGATTATGCAACAATGCATAAAAATGGATTATCTAGTAGAGATGCTGATGGGTTTGGAGTACTTAACAGAGCTAGTGGTGCTTTAAGTAAAGAAGATAAAGATTGGATAGAAACTCACGACGCTGCTTTAGATGACAATCTAGGAGCTAGAAGAGCAATGTTTAAACTTCATGAATTAGACATAGATCCATCTAAGCTTGAAAAACCATGGTTTTTGGGTAGTATGTTTAATACTGGAGCTAAAGCTTTTGGAACTCATTTTTTTGGTAATACTGAAATGGAAGCTGATGAAAATTTAGCTAAAATAACTGGTAAAACAAACACTAATAGGTTTTTATTAGATGAAATTCAAGAGTTTCAATCAGATTACAATATACAGAATAAAGATAAAATAGAAAAAGGCGAGGTAAAATCATTACAATTTACTGATGACCAAAAAGATCAACTAGCAAGAAGCATGTCTGAAAATGTTTCAGAAGGCGTTGGTCATTTTGCTCCAATGCTTACCGAGCTTGCTGTTGTCGGTGCTATAACAAAAGGAACTGGTATTCCAGCTGCTTTAGGTAGAATGATAAGATCAGGTAGTAGAGTTAAAAAAATGTTGGGTCATCTAGGTATGGTAGCTGTGGAAGAAATTAAAATGCAAAGTGTTGGTTTTAAACCTACATCAGGTGCTGCTTTTTACACAGGTGGTGTTTTAGCTCAACCGTATTTTAACATTAACGCTAGATGGAACTGGTTAAACAACCTACATAACAAAGTTGTTAAAGCTGGTCCAATTGGTGCTGCTTCTATGGAGTTAGCTAGCATCACTGAGTTAGCTTACGAAGATTTTATGGATGTTAAGGATTTTAAAGCAGAGTTTAACGACATGTATGGTGATATGTCAGATGTAACACAACGACTTGTTACTAATTCTCTTGTTTTCGGTTTAGTTGGAGCTCACAATGTTAAAGCATTTAGAATTAAGCCTAACGGTAAAATAGGTCTTGGTGTAGATTTAATGTCTACGGGTGCTAAAGAAAGAGCGTCTCTAGAGCTTCAAGAAGCTCAAGATAAAATCTTAAACGGCAGAAAATACGAAGAGCTATCTAAAGAGGAGAAATCTAAATATGATGGTTATCAAGAAACTAAAGACACATTTGCTCAAATGGTTATACTAGAGGAAATGGCTAACGAATTAGATACTAAAAACCCTGAGTTTGAATCTAACTTTAAAAAAAGATACACAGAGCCTTTTCAAAAAATAATACAAGAAGCTGTTGGTAGAAACGAAAAAGGTGAGTTTTTGTACAAAGGGTATGATGTTAGATTTGTAGATGGTAAAAATAAAAACTTTCACGGTGGTAAAAACATGAGCCCAGCTCAGTTTCTACAAGGTGGAGGAAAAGGAGGTAAAGACCTTATAATATTTAATAAAGAAGTATACAACAAAGAGGGTTATAAAGGTAAAGAAATACACGAGATGATTGGTCACGCTGCTTTTCGAGCTATAGAATCAGCAAACCCAGGTATGACACTGCAGTTTAAGAAAAACATGGCACAAGTGTTTCACAAGTATGATAAACAAATAGGTAAGTCATTAACTAAAGATTATGATAAAGCTCCAGAGTCGTTAAAGAAAATAATAGACTTGCTTGAGTCTGGTAGAGGTAGTGAAATTAAAAACGAAGAGTATTTAGCTTATATGCTAGAGGCTTTTTCAAACCCTAGCTTATATTACGAGTTATACGCAACTAGTCTTGTAAAAGAAGTTAAAGCTAATTTTACTAGTTTCTTTGAAGAAATGATACCTGGTTATCAACCAAAAATAAAAACAGCAGAAGATTTTATAGGGTATGTAGCAAGATTAACTAGAGATATACGTTTAGATGTTGGGTATTCAAACAAACTAACTAGGTTTGTTAAAGATAATCCGTTATCAGATCTTAAGGTTGAAGATGGTAGATATAAATTAAATGAAGTTGATTTATTAAAACTAGATATTCAACAAAACTCACAAAGAGAAGCTTTGAATTCTAGAGATGTTAAAAACGAATTAACAATACAAAAAAATAAAGATCTTTCTGATAAGCTATTTGATGCTAGAAAGCTTGAGAAAGAGAAAAATCTAGATAACCGTGGTTCTTTAGCTTTAGAAGGAAGACTTATAGCTAATAACATGTTACTTGTAGAAAGCTTTGTAAACAACAAGTTTGATCCCTTTAAAGGAGGTGAAAGATCTGATTTTAAACAAGAAACACTATTAGAAGTTGTTAAGCTATCTAAAACATACACTCCTGATAAAGGTGAATTTGGATCATACTTAATACAAGGTCTTTATGGTGGAGGTGGTTTTGGAGGTGGAAGATCTGGAGCTATATATGATAGGTTTACTCAAGGAAGAGAAATACAAACTGTTAGCATAGATGCGGATGGTAGTTTCTTACAACTTGAAGGTGGTGTTTCATCTGGTGGAAGTGTTGGGCCAAGACAAGCTGAGGCTGGTTTAATAAACTTAAAAGAAAGTTTAAAACTAACAGATAAGCACGTTGAATCTATAGAAAGTAAGATTGATATTGAAAACATAGAAAAATATAACTATAGAGACTTATTAGATTTAAAGCCAGATATAACAATGGAGATGTTTGGAGGTAGAACTGATGTAGTTAAAGGAGAGTCTAGTAAAAACTCAAAACAAAAATCAGAATACATAGCTGAAAACTGGAAAACATTGTATGACTTATTGCCTCACGGCGCTATGTTAAAAACAGGTAAATCTAAAATAGAGGGTTTATCTACAATGATAGAACCTTCATTATTAAACGGTTTGCTTTATAACGCGGCTAGTAGAAAAGGTGTAGCAGCAGAAGCATCGTCAAGTAAGACAGGTAAAACCGCAGGGTTACCAGTTCAAAATAAAATAAAAAACTTAAATAAAACACAGTTTTTAGAAAAGCTAGGAATATTTTTAACACCAGAAGGTAAGGTTGATTTTAAACAAACTAAAATAAAAGCTCAAAGTAAACAGATAAGAGCTATAGATGCTTTAATATCTGAAACAGGTAGAGCTATAACAAATCAAGTTGTTAGAAATTATTTAGAAAAACCAGGTAACGAAACTGTTAACCCTGAATTAAGAGATCAATCAGCTAGAGATGCTTTGTACAACCAAATTGCTGGTGGCAAGTCTGAACTACTAAATTCTAATGATCTTGGCAAAGCTTTCGGTACTAATAAAATACAGAAAGCTGAACAACTAGCAGCGATGGGATTACATGAGAGAAACCCAAAAGCTTTTATTGCAAAATATGGCGAACAAGCATATGATAGAATTAAAGATTTATTAGACTTATCTATAGCTAATAAAGCTTTAGCTGGAGCTGATGCTCAAACTAGGTTTGTTTCTGGCGTTAAAGGTTCTGAATTTTCAGATGTTATGACTAACCATGAGTACGCTAACATGGGTCCTAAAGAATTTCAATCTAAAGAAAGTGAAGGTTTAAGAAGAAATTATATTAAAAATTCTAAAACTATATTTGATTTATGGCCAGCTATTACACAGAATAAAATTGACGGTAATATGGCTTTAATGATGGATCTTGTTGGTTTACACAACAAAACTTTAGGCAAAGGTAATGCTGCTTCTTTAACTAAAGAAATAAACTCACTCAAAGAAGCTTTAACAAAACCTTCTACATCTGTTAAAGGTGAAAACCCTTTACCAAAAGAAATTATTGAACTAGTAGAGTCGATAGACTGGAAGTCAATAAAAGGAGCTTACAACGCTAGCAACTTTACTGCTTGGAAAAAAGCAGCTGCAGTAGGTGGTAAAAAAGGTAGAGAACAACTTGCTGAGTATTACAAAGAAAACCCAGGTGCAAAGCAATTAGATGTTTTTTACGATGCGTTTAACAGGACATTAGAGCATTGGGTTCATAGTGGTTCAACGCAAAAAATTAAAGATAATAGATTAGGCCATGTATTTAAGTTAAAGAAAGAAAACTCACAACAAGGAACCAAAGGTGAAAGAAACTTATCTCCAGGAAGTTATTTTTGGATTCCAAAACAAGGTTATTTTAATAACCCTAATATTAAAAAAGAAGTTAAACAGCTTGTAAAAGCTGGTGGCTATAATAACGCTATTGGTGGTTTCACAAAGTTTAAAAGTAAAAACTTTAAAAATGAAGCTGAAACACATGTATTTAAAAAATACTCTAAGTACGAGCACTTAAAATCAAGTAGTGAGCAAAGTTTAGAGTCAGCATTATTAATTGCTGAAAATATGTGGGGTGTTGAAGGTGGTAAAAGCTTGAGTAAATACAGAGGTGTTTATGGAAGATTAGCTGAGTTTAATATGATAGACTTTATTAAAAACTCAAAAGGAGAAACAATAGACGCTAGAACTAGTAATGCTGATATATTTAGATTTGGGCAAAACCTAGAGCTAGCTAAAAACATATATAGTGTTAGTAGTAAATTTAAAAAGACGTTATATCAAGAGATAATGTCTTCTGAATACAAGCAACAGGCTAAAAACTTAGAAAAAATAGTAGATGCAAATAGGCTTGATAAGATACTGCAAGAAGGTAGAAACAGAAAAAAAGAAAAAAGAGGTATAAGTATTTTTGATTTTGATGACACTTTAGCTAGAACTAATAGTCAAATAATTGTTACCATGCCTAATGGTAATAAGTTTAAAATAAACGCAACAGAGTTTGCTAAACAAGATGCTAAGCTAACAAAGCAAGGTGCTAAGTATGATTTTTCAGAATTTAACAAGGTTATTGATGGTAAGAAAGGGCCTTTGTTTGATTTAGCTGTCAAAAGAGAAGGTAAGTTTGGGAATAAGAATATATTTGTATTAACAGCTAGACCTCAAGCATCCGCTATAGCTATTAACAAATTTTTAAAAGGTGTTGGATTAGAAATTCCTATAGAAAATATAACTGGACTTGAGAACGGAGCAGCAAAAGCGAAGGCTGATTGGGTTAAAGATAAATATATAGAGGGTTATAATGATTTTTACTTTGCTGATGATGCAATTAAAAATGTTAAAGCTGTTAAAGATATTTTACAAAACCTAGATGTTAAATCTGAAGTTCAACAAGCTTTAATGAGTAGAGATCTTGGTAAAGAGTTTAATAATGTTTTAGAAAACAAAACTGGTATTGGAGCTGAGAAAGTGTATAGCAAAGCGAAAGGTGAGGTAGCAGGCGCTACTAAGGGTAAGTTTAAATTTTGGATCCCACCAACTGCTGAAGACTTTGTGGGCTTAATTTACCCTACTTTAGGTAAGGGTAAAACCGGAGATGCTCAAATGGCATGGTACAAAACAAACTTACTAGATCCATACGCTAGAGGTGAAAATGCAATAACTAAAGAAAGGCATCAGTTAATGAAAGATTTTCATGCTTTAAAAAAAGAAATCAAATCTGTACCAAAAGGCTTGAGAGATAAGTTAAAAGAAGGTGCAGCTGCTGGTTATACAAAAGAACAAGCTTTAAGAGTTTATATTTGGAATAAGCAAAAAATGGAAATACCTGGTATATCTAAAAGAGATTTAAAACAAATAGATGGATTTGTTAAATCAAACAAAGATTTAAAAGACTTTGCTGATAGATTAATGCTTATTCACAAAGGAGATGCTTACACTAAACCTGGAGTTGGTTGGTTAGCCGGAACTATTACTACTGATATGATAGAAGGTATTAATACAACTAAAAGAAAAAAACATCTTCAACAGTGGATTGAAAATAAAAATGAAATTTTTTCTGAAGCAAACTTAAATAAGTATGAAGCAGCATATGGTGGTAATGCTAGAAAAGCCTTAGAAAATATACTACAAAGAATGGAAAGTGGTTCTAACAGAAAAAAGCTAGGTGGAGTATTCCAAAGACTAGAAAACGAAGTGTTAGACTGGACAAACAACTCTGTTGGTGCTATTATGTTCTTAAACTCTAGATCAGCCGTACTACAAACTATATCAGCTATAAACTACGTAAACTTCAAAGATAACAACCCTTTAGCAGCAGCTAAAGCTTTTGGTAATCAAAAACAATATTGGAAAGATTTCAAAGAGTTGTTTAATTCAGATTACTTAGTGCAAAGGCGTGATGGTTTAAAGATAAATATTAATGAATCAGAAATAGCAGACATGTCTAGTAGAGGTGGTGTTAAAGGAGCTATATCTTATTTACTTAACAAAGGTTTTGTAATGACAAGAGGCGCTGATAGTTTTGCAATATCTAGTGGTGGTGCTTCTTTTTATAGAAACAGAATAAATAGCTACTTAAAAGAAGGTTTGTCAGAGGTTAAAGCTAAAGAAAAAGCTTTTAGAGATTTTAGAGAAATAACCGAAGAGTCTCAACAGTCTAGTAGACCTGATAGAATATCAGCGCAACAAGCCTCTGGTTTAGGTAGAGTTGTTTTAGCTTTTGCTAACACACCAATGCAGTATACTAGATTACAAAAAAGAGCAATACAAGATTTAGCTAACGGGAGAGGAGATGCAAAAAGTAATTTATCTAAAATAATATACTATGGCTTTGTGCAAAACCTTATATTTAACACTTTACAACAAGCAATGTTTGCTATTGGGTTTGACGAAGACCCTGATGATCAACAACAGATTATTGATAAATCATCAAATATGATAAACGGTATGCTTGATTCTCAATTAAGGGGGCTTGGAATTGGCGGTGCTGCGGTGTCTACAGTTAAAAACGTTTTATTTAAGTTATCACAAGAACATTCTAAAGGTAATCCAAAGTACGAAAATGCCGCTTGGGAAACGTTAGACTTTGCGCCACCTATATCATCTAAAGTTACTAAAGTAAGATCCGCGTTTAGATCTTTAGATTACGATTTAGATGAAATGAAAGAAGGTGGATTTGGTTTAGACAATCCAGCTTACATGGCTGGAGCTCAAGTGTTGTCAGCTACAGCTAATCTACCAGTGGATAGAATACTTAAGAAGATGAAAAATGTTCAAGATGCTATGGACGAAGATAACGAAATGTGGGCTAAAGCAGCTTTGTTGTCAGGTTGGAGTGAATGGGAGCTAGGTCTTTCAGATGAACAACTTGAAAAGCTATATGATTCTATGCGCCCAGAAGAAGTACGCAGGGTTAAATCGAACTCTAGAACAAAAAGTAGACGAAGAGTTAATGTTAGGCGTAAAAAAAATTAAAATAGATTTAAAACAAGTAATAATAATTAAAACAAGCGAACAATGAGACAATTGCTATTTATAGTACTCTTACTATCAACCCTAACTTCTTCTGCACAAATTGAAGAAAAGAAAAACTTATTTAAATCTTTATACCAAGACTTTATAAAGTACGGTACTATATACGGAGCTGCTGATGTTTCTAATTCTATAGAAGCAAATGAGAACGTATTTTTTGTAAGAACTGGCGAGGGTGATGGACTATATGATATACCGGTTGTGGTAGATGATACTCCTGACTATCCTTTTGATTATAGGTTAGGTTTTGGTATAAGAAAACTAGCTAGATTTAGCTATGAAAGAAAACCTAAAAACTTTTACGACGGTACAGAAAATCAATTAGCTTTTTCCGCACCTACATCTGCTTTTAAAGGTTTAGAATATCAATTTCATGTAGAAAAAGAAAGATGGAGAGGCGAGATGTTTGAAAATCATAGATTCTTTTTAAAGCATACAGGTAAATATCACATTGTAAAAGCAGAATCAAGAGAGGTTTCTAAGATAAACCTAAAATATCAATCAGCAGAAGTAAGAGCTAGATTACCTCTTGGTGAAAAGTTTAGTATATCTGCAGGTGCAATATACCGTACACACGATAGAGCTTACGGTTATAATCCAGTAGAAATATGGTTAAACGAAACAGAAGTATACACTGATTCACAAGGTAATGAATATGAATACCCAGTCAACCCGTGGTATACGCTAGGTTTTGAATATGGTTATGATGATATATACTACACATCTACAGATGAAGCTGGTAATGAAACTAGTGATTGGTATTGGATTGATGAAGAAGGAAACAGAGTAGCTGATAGTGATTTAGAGTTTAGAGAAACTGTGTTTACAGATCTAATGAATAGATACAACGGAGAGCAATGGGACTTGTTAGATGCTTTTGGTGAAATTGCACCTATTGTCGGAGTTGATTTTTACCACTACAAAAATAGTTTCTGGCTTCATGCATACGCAAATTATATACTACCTTATCACAAATATATAAAAGGAGACGAAGCCGTTAGTTACCTTAATAGAAACAATTGGGGTAAAGGAGGTTTAGTACAGGACTCAGAATTACAACAGTGGGAAGATTACAATGCTGGAATAAATCTTGGTTGGAAAATAAATAAAAACTTAGGTATATTTATCGAAGGTGAATATGCTAAAATGTGGGATAGCGAATTATTCAATACATCAATAGGATTAAACTACACTTTAAAATAAAAAAATGGCAAACGAAATAGGAGAGAAAACAAAGGTAACTCTAGATTTAAAAACTATAGGTATGGTGGTTGGTTTTACCATATCATTATCAAGTATGTATTTCGTTATGCAGGCAGATATAGCTCGCGCTATGGAGCTTCCTCACCCACCAATAGAAAGAGTTGAGTACGATTTAAAGGACGAATTGATAAGACAAACAATAATGGATACGCAAGAAGATGTTGATATGATTCTAGACAAGCTAGAAAAGCTAGATGAAAGATTATATGAAATGCAAAAAAACAGATAACCATGAAATTAATTAAATTTATTTTAATATTATTAAGTTTAAACATTTACGCACAGTCAGATGTGCCTGAAAAATACTGGGTTAATGATGCTAACTTTAACAAAGCTATCAACGGTGACGGTTTTGAAGAAAAAGACATTGTTGTGGTAGAGTTTTGGGCAGAGTTTAATAAAGAAAATTGCTTTGCTGAGTGGGCTAAGTTAGATGTACCTTACTATAGGGTAAACATAGCCGATGCACCAGAAGCTAAGAAAAGGTACAGAGTACGTATGGCACCTACTATTATAATATTCAAAGAAGGATCAAAAGAAAGAGTATTCAAAGCTGGTTTAGACTTGTTGTTGCCAACTGACTTACAAGAAATAAAAAAATCAATAGAAGAAGTTAGAAAAGAAGCATCGTTTTAAAACTAAAAAAATATAAACATGGCAAAAAAGAAAAGTCCTTGCTGGAAAGGATATATGATGGTTGGCACAAAGAAAAAAGGTGGTAGAAAAGTACCTAATTGTGTTCCAAAAAAGAAAAAGTAATGAAATCTAAAGGTTTAGGAGATAGTATTCATAAGTTCACTAAAGCGACAGGTATCAAAACTGTCGTAGACAAGGTGTCTAGCGGTTTAAACATACCTTGTGGATGTGATGGTAGAAGACAGTCGCTTAATAACTTAGTACCATACAACAAAACATTTAAACTAAAAAAATAATATCATGGCTTACAAATGTAAAAAAGGTAAAAAAGTAAAAGTTAAAAGCAAAGGCTTAAAAAAGAAAAAGTAATGGCTATTAGAAAAACTACAAAAGGTAAAGGACGTAACTTTAGGTCTACTAAAGAAGGTGCCGGTATGACAGCTAAAGGCGTTAAAGCTTATAGAAAGAAAAACCCTGGTAGTAAGTTAAAAACAGCTGTAACTGGAAAAGTTAAAGCTGGAAGTAAAGCTGCTAAACGTAGAAAATCATTTTGTGCAAGATCAAAAGGTTGGACAGGTGAAAGAGGTAAAGCTGCTCGAAGAAGATGGAAATGTTAATTAATAAAAATAAAATGAAAAACAAAATGGAAGCTTGCCCTATTTGTGGTGGCTATTGTGGTAACTGCTAAAAATTAAATAAAATGAAAAAAGTAATTAGAGTATTTTGGGACTGGGTATTTAGTAAAACAACTATAGATGAAAAAGTAGTTGCAACTGTTAAAGAAGCTAGAAAAAGAGTTAAAGCTGTTAAAGCTGAGATTAATGATGTTGCTGAGGCCGTAAAAGAAGTTGGTAACCAAGCTGGAGACATAGGCGATGCTATTAAAGGTAAAGCTAGAAAAGGCAGAAAAAAGAAAGATGTTAAGTAAAAATGTAAGTATGAAGGAAGGCGTGTATAGCATAACAGCGAAACGTCTTGGTTTAAATAACACACCTACAGAAGACCATATTAAAAACATGGAGTTACTATGCGAAAAAGTATTCGAACCTCTTAGAGCTCACGTAAACGGTCCTATAAAGATAAATTCTTTTTATCGTGGACCTGAACTTAATAAAGCTATTGGTGGTAGCTCAAAATCTCAGCACTGCAACGGTCAAGCTATGGATATTGATGATAAATATTCTTATATGAGCAACGCTGATATGTATGAATATATCAAAAACAATTTAAACTTTGATCAAATGATATGGGAATTTGGAACAATTGCAAACCCAGATTGGATCCACGTTAGCTATGTTAGCGCAGAGGTTAATAGAAATCGATGCTTAAAAGCATACAAAGATAAAAACAATAAAACTAAATACATGGTTATATAACCTGTATAATATAAAACAACAAACATGCCTAGAATACATACAATAACAACAGATACAGTACTTTCAGATAATGATATGCTACTAGGAACTGATGGAGCGGTTGGTGCTAATAAAGCAACCAAAAACTTTAGTTTCGGAGTATTTAAAAACTACATAACAAGTAACGTTACATTTACAGGAGATACAATTATATCTGGTGGTAGTCTTACGTTAGATAACAATGAATTCCTAATGTCAAAGATGGCAAATGGAACAGCCGCTAGTTTAATAGGCATAAGCAGTAACAACCAAATCAAACTTTCAAATAGTAATTTACCTATATATACAGGTACTGGACTTGTTAGTTTAGGTGGTAACTTAGAACTACCAAATGGAAACATAATAGCAAGTGGAACATTAGGCGCTAGTGGTTACAACGATAGTAACTGGAACACAGCGTATAGCTGGGGTAATCATGCTACGGCTGGTTATCTACCTTTAACAGGTGGAATTATAACTGGTAACATGACAAATAGAGGTGAACAATCTTTTGGAGTTGATGGTGATGGTGAGAATTTTAAAATATATACAAACACTTCTGGTAAACTACTTAGTTTTAATCCAGCTGCTAATGGTAAATTAAACCTCACTGACAATACTATGGCTACGTTTGGTAATTCAGATGATCTTCAAATATACCATAATGGTACAGCAAACTACATTGATAGTAATGGAGGTCAAATGTTTCTAAGAGCTTCTGTATCAGATGGTAAAATGTATTTCATGGGTGATGATGGTAATGGTGGTCATACTGAATACTTTTATTTAGATGGCGCGGCAGCTGTTTACAATAGTAACAGCGGTCAAGCTGCTTCTGTTGAAACTAGATTTCCACCAGACTCTAAAGCAACTTTTGGTATTACAGGTGCAATGCAGACAAGTTTATGGAACAGCGACGCTGGTAATTTCTTTATGTCAGAAACTGGTGGTGGTGATATGTATTTCCACTCTGATGGCGCTAAAATTGTTATTGGTAAAAGAGGATCAGGTGCAACACATTCAAACCCTTTGATTGATGCTGAAAACATGATAGTTGCAAACACTGATGGTTCTGTAGAGCTTTACCATGATAATAGTAAAAAATTAGAAACAACAGCGTCAGGTATAAAAACAACAGGTACTATAAATATTAATGGAGCTTATTCTTTACCTATAACAGATGGTACGAATGGTCAGGTGTTAAAAACAAACGGTAGTGGTGTTGTAGCTTTTGCTAATGATCTAGGTAATATTCCGTTTATAAATGGAGGAACAGACTTTACTAACAGTTTAATAATAGGACACAGTACTCACGTAGGAACTCTTGACGCCGCTCAAAGAAACATAGGTATTGGTAAATCTGTATTAGAAGATCTTACTACAGGTGATGATAACACCGTTATGGGTTATAATGCTGGAAAGTCAATAACAGGTGGAGCCCAAAATGTTTTAATAGGTAGGGAAGCTGGGAAGTTTGTGACAACTGCTAACGATATTATAGCTATTGGAGTTGGCGCGGGTGATTCACATAATGACGGTGGCGCTGGGGATATTGCTATAGGTACTGAAGCTTTAACAATGGGACATTCTAGTAGTGGTGTAAAAGGTAGAGTTGCTATTGGTTTTAACGCTGGTACAAGAAACCAATCTAGTTATAACACATTTGTGGGTTGGAAAGCTGGTGCCACTCAAGCTGGTTTAGATTCAAGTGGAGTATTTCATGATGAAGTGTTACATTCTAATAGTAACAGTAGATGTATTGTTTTAGGCGCTAATGCTGGAACTAGTACTTCTGGAACGTTAGACAATGAAATAGTAATAGGATTTGGTGCTAAAGGTAAAGGAGCAAATACAGTTGTTATAGGTAATAACGCAACTACAGCTTGGTTACCTCATGATGACAATGGTGTTGATTTAGGTTCTGGTAGTTTATCATTTAAAGATGCATACATACAAAGTAGTTTAAAAATAGGTGATACAAGTGGATCTACATACTTTCAACTACCAAGTACTATAGGTACATCAGGTCAAGTGTTAAAGGTTCCTGCTTCAGGAAACGCTTTGGTTTGGGCCGCAGATATGCCGCAGTTTATTCAAGAAGGTGGTGAGTTTACAAACTCATTAATAATAGGTCACATCACAACAGGGACTTTAGACCAAGCACTAGGTAACACCGGTATTGGTGTTGGTGCTATGAACGCTATAACAACAGGTGATAGTAATGTTGCTGTTGGGCATGATGCTGCTGGAGGTTTAACAACAGGTGGTTTTAATGTTGCTATAGGTAAACAAGCTTTGTTTTCCGCAACTACAAATAATCAAAACGTTGCAATTGGTAAAGACGCTTTGTACGCTGCTAATTATGATTCAGCTGCTACTGACGGAAACCAAAACACAGCTATAGGGTTTAGTTGTGGTAGTGGTGTAACAACTGGTACTGGAAACGTATTTATAGGATTTGATACTGCTAAAAGCATTACTACTGGTAATGACAATATAGTAATAGGATCTGAGTCGAATATAAACACGGTTAAATCAGGTACTATAGTAATTGGCCACGGTATAGTAGACAACTATGTTGAAAATAACAGCACGTATATAGGTCATACGAACACCACAAAAGCTAATATTGTAGGTCTTAGAAAAAATTTAAGTTATACATCTAGTGCATCTCAACAAGTCTTGCTAAGTCAATCAGGTGGTATTCATCGAATGAACAGCGCAACACCAAGTGTCACTACTTTACCAAACATTGCTGTAAGCGCAGCTGTTGGTTTTGAAATTGAATTTGTTATAGGAACACTTCCTTCTGGTGGTGTACATAAGATTGTTTGTCACAGTACTTCAAGCCAGGAATTTGTTGGTAGTGTTAATGCTTTAGATGGAACTACCTTAAAAGGCTATAGCGCTCAAGATTCTGATAACTATAGCGCTATTAGTATCAACGGAACAACAACTGGTGTTGTAGGTACTCGAATAAAACTAACATGTATAACCTCAGGTAAGTGGCTTATTTCTGGTACCATAATTACTAACGGAACTCCAGTTAATCCATTTACAACTACATAAAAAAAAAGGGGATCAACCACGATCCCCTCTTTCTTCAACAAACAAACTAAACTATCCATCGCAACTTACGCAACTTTCATCGGTTGCGTTTGCTGCTATATCTCCTCTCAAGACCGATTCGGTCCTCATGTAATACAAAGTCTTAATACCTTTTTTCCAAGCATCTAGATGAACCTTGTTTATAAACTTAGGTTCAGCTTCAGATGGAAACGCTAGATTCAAACTAACACTCTGGTCTATATACTGTTGTCGTATACCAGCTTGATTAATTAGTTCTAGTTGGTTTATTTCTTTGAAAGTTCTGAAGACTTCTTTGAGCGGTATATCGTGATCGCCCAATGTAATTTTCTCTAATGCTTTGATGTCCTGCACCGAGCCCCCGTCCTTTAAGATTTGGTCCCATATTTTTTTATTGTTTAAATTGTTTTCTATTAATACGCTCTCCAACGTAGGGTTCTTACGTATGAACGTGCCTTTAGCAGACTGGTCTGTAAATACATTAGCAGCCCAAGGCTCAATTCCAGGACTAATATTCCCAGATAACTTACTATTACTAACAGTAGGAGCAATAGCTCTGAGATGTGTGTTCCTAAAACCTGTGCCGACGCACCAAAGCGGTTCATTAAATTCTTCAGCCAAAGCCATACTAGCTCTTTCTGATTCAATTTTGATTTGTGAAAATATTCTTCTTGTTTCATATTGTGCTAATAATCCTTCGAAAGGTAAACCTTTCTGTTGTAAATAAGTATGCCATCCGACTACACCCAAACCTAAAGCTCTACCTTTTTCAGCAGATCTCACAGCGTTCTCAAATCCTCTAGTGTTCTTTGCTTTTTGTATAAACTCTTCTAACACTCCATCTAAGAACCATATACTGTCGTATATTAGGTTGCTATTCTTCCATTCATGATATTTAGATAAGTTCAAACTAGATAAACAGCAAACAAAACTGTGGTTTTCATCTGTGTGTAAAGTTATCTCACTACATATATTTGTCATATGTACCTTTAAAGCGTTGTCTTTGTACGCCGAAGGGTTATTCTTATTAACGTTACCTTTAAACATTATATAAGGTTCTCCTGTAGCTTTACGCTTTTGTAGTAACTTACCCCATTTACGTCTAGAAACTTTATCACCATCTCTAAGCTTTCTCATAAACTTATCACCGACCACAGCACATTGATGTAGGTTTAGTGATTGTCTATTTACATCTCCTTTAGGTTCTCTAATTTCTAACCAGTCTTCAAAGTCAGGGTGTTCAATATTTATATTAACTGACGCAGCTCCTCGTCTTACAGACCCTTGGTTTGTTGCTAGTATTGTAGAGTCATATATCTTACAAAATGGCACAACACCGTCACTAGTTCCATTACCAGTTATCTTAGCTCCAGCAGGTCTTATCTGATTAACACCAATACCAACTCCACCGCCGTGTTTAGCCAGCAACATCATTTCTAAGTTTTTCTGGCCTATATCAATTATACTATCTGCAACATCGATACCAAAGCAACTTATCGGTAAACCTTTATCAGTACCAGTATTAGATAACACAGGAGAAGCTAGACACAACCAGCCTTTCCAAATGTAATCAAAAAATGTTTCGGCCATCTCAGGTCGATCTAATCGTCTTGCAACTGTTTTAGCCACACGTTGATAAGCTTCTTTAGGTGTTTCATCGTATAATAAGTAACCACCTTGTATTGTTTTTTTATACACATCAGACTCAGCCCACTCTGGGTAGTCTATTCCTTTTTTCCATCTGTTACTCCACATATTTATAATGTTATTAAATGTTTAATCCAAGCCACTAAACCGTTTAAGTTTAAGGCAACTAAGTTCCATTGTTTTCTTGATCCTGTTTGGATCATAACGCAGATAAAGCCGAGTATGTATAGCACTGGTTCTAGCGTCCATTGAGCAGCTATTAAAAAGCCAGCACCCATGTAGCCTATTCTAGTAGCCATACGCTCGTTCGGCTTTAGTCTCCGTTGTCTTTCGACTAAAAACTTTTTAAGTCTATAACTTACCATACGTCTTCAAAATCTTCACCTTCATTAGCTTTACTATAGTCAGTCGACCTAACAGCAAAAAAATCAGTGTGAGTATGACCTCCAGTAAGATGGTAGAACCAATCAAGATTACTTGCTGCTTCTTCGTCGTAGTCGAAATATGACCCAAGATCGAGGTAACCTAACTCAATAAGTTTTTCATTAGCTCTCTTTCTTATAAACTGTTTTAAATCGTTAGCAGATATACCTTCTATATCTCCCATCTCAAACATTTTGTCAATATACTTTTCTTCTAGTCTAACCATCGTAGATGCTGCTTGAGCTATATCATCTCTACAAGCTGCTAACAATGTTTTATCTTCTTCACACATCTGTCTAAACAATTGACAACCCATTCTACTGTGTAGACTCTCGTCTCTCACAGACCATTTCATTTGTTGTCCGATGCCTTTAAGTAGATTACGTAGCTGAAAAGAATAAAGAACAGCAAAGGCACTGTATAAGCTAACACCTTCTGCAAAAGCAGAGAAGATAGCAAGGGAGGTTCCGATACCCACAGTGTCGTTGCCATCATAAGCAACCAAGTTATCAAAACGATCGGCTGTCGCAGGTTCGTGTAAAAACGCTTCATAGTCTTCTAATTTTAAAGTTTCATTTAAATAACTATATGCTACAGCGTGTATTGTTTCTTGCGAACCAAACATCATAGCCATTTGTTGTATTTCGTGTTTAGGAAACCATCCAACAACTTTCTGTGTCCAGTAATCAGACACGGCACATTCTGTCTGAGCAAAGCCTAGCAGGATGTTTCCCACTAGGTTTTTTTCTTTCATAGTTAAAGACTCATTCCAGTCCTTAACATCTCCTGACATAGGTATTTCGGTGTGCAACCAAAACGCCTGAGCTTGTTTCAACCAACCTTCTGTATAGTATTCAGGGTACTCAAAAGGCTTATACGGTATTCTTTCATCAAATAACCCCATTATTCTTCCCCGTAATAAGCAGTGAAACAAACGTCTATACAACCTATGTATAGAACATAATCTATCTTGTTATTTTCATAATCTTCATACTGTCTAAAACCGAACAGTAGTCCAGGAATAAGTCCTAGGTTAATTTCCCATGCTTGCATTTTCATTTTGTTTTTTAATTATTAATTTAACTGTTTCATCACACTCTTTGTGGTTTTGCGGTTTGTATAAAGTTAAAGGTCCTAGCCTGTTTTCTGTTATAAGTCTTTTAAACAACTTCCACCTTAGTGGAAAAGACTCGTTAGCCCTACCTTTAGTTTCTATTATAAATCCTTTACCAACAAAATCTGGTGTGTACTTTATGTTTAGTATTTTCTTATTACCTCTATTTTTGTATTCTCCTTTACCGTTACCACATCGTTCAAACGATTCAAATTGAAAATCAAAAGGTGGAGATAACTCAAAGGTTTGACCTTCATACAAAGCTGATATTTTAGCTTTGCGTAGCGCCATGTACATATACCTTTCAAGCCCTGAGGCAAAGTTGATACCATCGTATGATATCTTCTTTGACTGCACTGGACCTTTTTTTCTTTTAAATTTCTTCTTCATCATGGATGTCAATTGATTTAATTATAGCTTCTTCGGTGAGATCTCTTATCTCTTCGCGTGCAGCCTGTATGTATAGCACTGCATCCATCAACTCCTCTTGTACATCGTTAAGATACTTAGCAAGATCTTTAATACCTGTTGTGCGTTCATCGTGTAGAGTTTTTCCGTACTTCTTAAAACCCACGTCAGACCTGCTGACAAATTTATCTACTACACGTTCTACTACTGGGTCTCTAAATAATATAGTTCTTTTATTCATCTTTCACAAAAGTTCCGTTTAACATTTTACCAGTTCGTTTATTAATTACATCATACGCTGATTCAATACAGTCTTCAATCTTATACCCTTTTAAATGAGCTAAGTTTGTTAGCACAACTATAATGTCCCCAACGGCATCTATAACCTCAGGTTCGTCTTTCTTTAGCAAAGCTTTAGCAAGCTCGCCACATTCTTCTTGTAGCTTGACGTACTGTGTCATTGGATCGCCTTGTTGATACAATCCTCTAGTTAAAGCCCAGGTTCTAATTTTATCAAAATGAGTACCTTCATCAAGCATAACATTAACGTCATTTAGTTGGTTTTGAACCTTGTAAGCTTGTTTTTGTATATTTTTAGAATGTAATTCATCTACAGTGTAAGCATCGTTATTATCATACCATCTAGCAAAAGCTTTGTTGTATACATAACATCTCTCATCGTTGTACATAGACGTTTTAACGTTAGACATTATCCATTTTATGGATCTGTTGGTGACGTTTAGCTCTCCGTGCTCGGTGTCCCAACTCATACCGATATTGTCCATTAGTCTTCCCTTGAGCTTGTTAAGCGGGCAAGGAAATGTAGTGGTTTGTTCAGTTACATTTATTTTCATATTGGTTTTTGGTTTTAAATTTTTATATAATTTTCTATCTACTTTGTAGCCGTGAGCTTTTTGTAGTTGTATTTCCATATTTGATATATAATCTATATCATCACTAGAAAGTAGAACTTCATACTCATGGTGATCGTAGCCTTGTTGTTTTGTGACCCGGTTACTAAGATCACGTGTAACACCGATCTTTTTACCTGGTATGTGGTATATATAGTACATCATAGTTTATCGTTGTATAAGTGCATGTTGTGTGCGTGGTGGTAGTACCAACCAGTTTCAATAGACAGCTTGTCTGCGATCATCTCTTGTAAAGATGCAAATTGATACTGATCATTACAGAAGCCGTACCAGATGTCATTAGAACGCATATAGACAGACATACAAAGCTTATTGTCTATAATCGTAAACTGAACAGCATAAGTACATGGCGTGTCGGTAGCAAACTTATCGTGTTCTTTACCATCGTATATAGATATACAAGCCTGTCTAGTGTCTTTGTTGTTTCTAAGTAGATCAACAACGTAACCAATTTGATCGTTACGTTTCCATTGATAACCATAATTAGAATTTACATTACCACTTGGGTCAGCCATACGTCTCCATATTGGAGGTATTTTACCATACAGATCTCCTAGCTTGTTAATACTAGGATCACCAGATAAATACCAAGCCCATTCTGCGGCCGCGTATTTAGGACTCCAGTCGCGCTCAGCGTTTGTAATAAATTTATTTCTTGGATTATCTATATAAAAACCACAGTTAAACAAAGCTTTAGTACCATTAAAATCTTGGCCATGTCGTATAGCTTGATCTAGCAAAAACTCGTATGCTTCGTTAGCGTTTTTAAATCTTGTGTTTATCATAATAATATTTATAGTATTCGTGTATTTTTTTCCATATTTCTATTCGTTCATAAAACTCAGAGCTAACATTGTTTTTACCTCTGTTTATTATGATACTTACATACCAAGTTGATTGATCTCTAGCCCATGGTGATATATGTATTCCATTGTTAATACACCACCTGATAGCTTCAGTCTCTTCTTTAGTTGGCATGTGTGATCCCATTCCAGAACCTTTCTTCTTACTCCCACGGTAGACTGGCATTGTCGCTATTCATTACAGGTTCGTTAGGTATAAAGCAACCGGATCTCGGTTCCCACTTAAAATGTGCCTCGGCTTGATTTTCACCAAGGTTTTGAAACTTAACCTTAAGTACTTTTGCTTTAACTGTTTTTGCTTCGTAGTCTCTGTGAACTAATATCCCGTGATAACTAGCATCGTACCATTCGCCACCACCTTTAATACTGTACATTGTTGGCTCTTCAATTTTACCATCTTTGTCTCTGTACATTTTAGTAGGGTGTGCAACTATAAAAACTAACACATCATATTTTTTAGCAAAAGTTTCTATTTTTGTTAAGTACTCCATTGTGTATCTATTAACATCTTCAGTCTTACAGTTTATATCTCTAACCTTATTAAAAGGATCAATAACTAAACATTTAATACCTTTGCGTTTTACAAGCTCAGCACCTTTTTGCAGCACGTGGTCTAGCGTATATCTATCCATATCAATAAAAAAGAAGTTATCATTAACATGGTCAGCAACGCGATTCCAGGAATCAGTACCTATATCGCTAGCGGTAGGCATATCTTGCCAAACCTTTCTCATTAATTTATGAGCGTGTAGATAAGTAGGTTGATTTTCTGGAGACGCAAAAGCTGTTTTCCAGGCATAGTTTTGATTATAACCTACAACCATCTGGTCAACAAAATCAGACTTACCGCTACTAGGTATACCAGTAACAGTAATAAACTGTCCGGTATAAGTTGAAAAAATCTTATCGAAGTTTTCAAGCCCAACCTGAAACCCTGGTTTAAAACCGTTTTTAACAAAATCTTTAAGTTCATCTTCTATATCGTATAAAGTACTAACACCTTCGAGAGGCACTGGTTTGCACGCGTGTATAGCACTTTGCAAAGCCTCAGGCCCATGGGTTGTTAAATACTCGTTAGCATCTTTACAGTCACTGAATTCTACAAGAAAACACACTTCAGCACCTAGCCTACGTATGAACTCTTGCTTTAAAGCATTACCTGCTTCATCAGCGTCAACTGCAAGAATAATTTTAGTTTTATCATCTAAGTAATCTATACAATTATCTAAGTATTCTAGGTTGTTAGAGTTTAATGTGGCACCGTTAGGAACTGATATTGCATTTGTAATACCAGCTTCATGTAAAGCTAACACATCCATCTCACCTTCAACTATAACGCATGTATCATAACCGACGATACTGTTTATATTGTAGAACACTTTTTCAGCACCCTTATATAATTTAAAGTTTTTTCTACCATCGCGGTATTTTACATTAATAAGCTGATCGCCCATCATGTAATTAAACTTTATAGTATTCTCGGTCTTACCTGTCTGCGGCATGAACTCAGGGCCTTCACTAACATTACAGCTAGTTAAGGTTGCCTGAGATATACCTCTTGTTTTAAACCATTCAACTACTTTGCTATCTGGAGCTTTGTATTCTACCTGTTCGGGTCGAACATAAACTTTTTCGCTAGCACCCTTACGTTGGTAAGTATGTAGTTGAAATGATGTGTTACAATTATGACAAGTACCGAGACCACGTTCCCAATCATACGAAGCACATTTAAGCTTCTGATTCTTAGGTTTTCTATCATGAGAGCAACTAGGACAAATGCCCTGTGTCTTGCCCTCTTCAAGCTTATGTTGATTGAATTCATCAATCAAAAATCCATTGATCTCTTTAGTTTCTACTGTCATTTATTATTATTTAAAATGGTAAATCATCTGCTGGAGCTTGCGCTTGCATAGCTGGTGCAGCTTGAGCTCCATCTCTTGGAGCTGGTTCAACGTTTGTACCGTTTGTCCATACCACTTTTACATTACCCATGTAAACTTTTTCAGCTTTAGTATCTCTCTCTTCCTTGGTTTGTTCAACCACTACAGGACCTTGATTACCGAACTGATCTAGCTCATCGTTTAATGTTATAGTAATAGGTAGATACTTACCTTTCTTACCCACATAGATCTTATCTTTGGGTATAACATTTAAGTTAATACTTGCTTTTATTATACTTGCCATATTATGCGTATTGATTAATTTGGTTAAACATTCTTGTTAGTTGATCTTTAGTAGCACCTGTGGTTCTTCTAATGTTATCAACTGCTTTTACGTGATTTTGATTTGTGTAAAAGTTTGCAGCGCTTGTTTTAATACCTGTCACTGAACAGATTTGTTTTCTTACTCTTGCCATTATATTGGTTTTATAGGGTTTTGCTTATGAAATATTGTTTAGGATCAAAGTCCTTAGTTTTGTAAAACAAGTCATAAGCTTCACTTGCTTTTCTAACTTTATCTTCACCTCGTTTATAAAAATCTGGTGAACAATCAAACACACCAATCTTGTGCGTGTTCTTGTCTATAACTATAAATAAAAACTCATATCCAAATAACTTACTGTATATGTATGCTTGTGAATCATAGTTATATTTATTAGCTGACCATTGAAACTTATCAATGTCTGCTGTTGTTTTTAAATCAATTATTAGTTTTTCATCATGATTAACAATGTCAGCTTTGCCTTTCCACATATTACCAAACATCTCTTCGATCATTGGCACTTCGTATTCTACGTCTCCTGCGGTTATTAAGTCTTTACATATATCATTATTCATAACTTTTTCTCTCATCAATTCTATTTGATCTACCTCATGTTCTAGTAGACACAATTCTCCACCCGCAACATCTTTGTATGCTTTAGTATTTCTAGTGCTTGCTTTTACTACCTTATACTTTTCAAGTTTTTCAGGTTCTAGTATGCACGTATGAAAATATCCACCTACTAAAAATGCCGGTGATGGTTTACTTGGTGCGAAGAGATTTAGCGGATCTTTTAGTAACTTACTAACGTGTGAGTTAGATAAGTATTGATTACCAAAATCACCGTAGTAATCTTCGTCAATTTTAAGCCTCTGTAATATTTGCTTTTTGTTCATTTGTTAGTTTATATTTAGATTCAATAGCATTAATACTTCCTCCTGCACTTATATATTCTTTAGCTTTAGTTAGCTGTTCTTTTGTTATAGCAGGTTTGGCAGCTTGCTTAATCTTGTCTACAGCTGCTGTTGGTTTTTTACCTGAGTCAGCATCTTCTGTATCATCAATCAGCAGTAAATTACCTAACGCATATTTCTTACCATAAGTTGACGCGGCACCAAACTGCTGTGAGGTTTGCATACCTTTTTGATTAAGGTCTACACCTACTAGAGCGGTCGCGTGTATAGCATTTTCGCCATCTGATATTGTTGCTGTTGTTTGAATTGTTGGAACAGGGTCAGTTGAAATCATTTCTTCGTTGATTGTAACTGTTACGCCGTGTTCGATTAGGAAGGGCTTTATAGCCTCAAGTATGTCTTCTGATTTACGGAAGTAGTACTTACCGAAGGCATTGTAAGAAGACTTTTTTGCCTTTAGCTTAGTTTGAACTATAGCTAGTTTTTGGTTTAATTCTTTCATCTGGTTTATTATTTGGTCTATATATATAATTACACATAAATAATATTATTTACATGAGTACGCTTGTCTAACTTATAGATAATCAAGCACTTGCGAGTGGTCTACGTTTTGAATTAGTTTTTCTACAGCTTGTTTTTTAAGCTGTGAAACTCTCACGTAGGCACTACTGCCTTCTATGTTTAGTTTTTTTGCTATTTCGTTAGCTGGTTGTTTTTCACAATCTAAACCATAGCTTAAAACTAAAACCTGATACTCTTTTTCTGATAAGTGTTTTTTTAGCAAACTGTCTAAATAAGCGTTTAACAAACCTACGTTGTATGGCTCTGACTTGTCTGGTATTTGGTATACCATGTCGTCTTCATTTCCATTTTTTGGTTTCTCGTCAATGCTTAAAAATATACTATTAAAAAACATTGCAACCATTTTTTTATCTTTACCAAAATTTTTGCGAATTTCGTTTAACTTATGTTCAGGTATTCTCATGTCACCGCGATTAATATCTACAGCTCTACGTATTGCACCTCTTATTCGTTTAGATAGAAAAGATTTCATTGTTTTTTCTTTATCTTCTGACACAGACAATCTTGCCCAGTCTATTTTATCTACAGCTTGTGTTATACCTATGCTACCACATTGTATTAGGTCCATAATTGTCATAACGCCTGAAGCTTGTTGACTTGTTGAAAATTTTCTAGCTATATTTTCCACTAAAGGTAAAAATAAAGTAATTAACTGCTCGCGTGAATAATTATGATAATCTGTTCCATAACTAGGCAATGCGTGAATTAGTTTTGCTACCTCTGTTTTATATATAACATAGTTTTTTATATTATAACTCTTCATTTAATTGTTTTTTTTCTTGTTTTAAAATTTTATTCATGTTGCGATGGATAGTTCTTGACGAACAGTTTAGTAAATTTGCAAGCTTACTTATTGTTATCTTTTTTCCCATGTCGTGCAAGTCAATCATACATTGGTATATTGCCTCGTCATTAACTTGAGATGTTCTACCTATTAGTTTACCCACAATGCTAAGCTTCTCGTTAATACTTAGACCACTGTGCATTTTAAAAACTACTTTACGTAGCTTGTTTGCTGGAGGTTCACCACCTTGCTTAATAACGTCTTTTATCATGTTTTCTAACACGTTTTGCTTCATAAAAAAAGTTACAAAGCCATTGTCTTTATCCGCAATGAATTTAAACACATCTTGCAAATCGTCATGACTATTTAAGTAATATAATACTAAAAAATGCCATTTTAATGATTTATATGTAGTTATTTTAGCTTTACTGTTAAATAAATGATAACATTCATGTGTGCCGTTTTGATAAAAGTCATATTGGTTATTAGATACAGTGGCCTTGTCCGTAATTGGATCTCTCCTATATACGATGCGGTTATCATTCAGCCATTTCATGTTTCTATCTTGTGACATTTGCCTCTTACTTACTTATTCTTAATGCCTATTGTCACGTTTTGTGGTTTTAGGGTCAAGAAAATAATTTTATTATTTTTGTTTAATCTTTTTCTAGTTTTATTTTTCATACTTATACGGCTATAGCCTTTGGTATTTTAGTGTATAATTTCTCTTTCTTCGTGTTACATATAGCTGATTTGTCACCTATATAATAGTTCCAGTACGCGTGTATAGCACTTTCATGCTTATACTCATCAGGCATACACTGTGGAGGTTGTTCAAACTTACCTTCAGGTATACCAGTAGGGTATTTAAATAGTGGTAACCTACATTTAGTAATACTTAAATGCTCTTTACCATATCTAGCAGTATACTCTTGACCTAAAGCTATCATATGATTGTATAACCATCTATAATGATTCTTATTTTGTCTACACCATATAGTTGATGGGTGGTTGTAATGAGCTTTTTTGTAAGGTACTTCAGTAAATATATCGTAATGATGATGAGCCGTACAAAGCATTTGAGCTGACTCTAATATCATTTTAACCACGTGTTTATTATACTGTAACTCAGCCGCTTTATAAGGATCTTTGTGTAAGTAAAATATATTCATTAGTAAAGTATTAGTTTTAGTCTTCTGTTATATTTCTTAATTAATAAAGCTTTATTTTTGTTAATAACTTCATTGAGAGCATCGTTAAATATTTCATTGTGTAACTCGCAAACTATTTGAGTCATATAATGTACGTGCCTTCTTTTTCTTACGTAGTGTTTAATATTTTTTATCATGGTATATTCTATTGTAATGTTTATCAAGTAGCATGTTGGCAACTTCCATGCTGATCATATTGTCGTTATATAATTGCCAAACTAACTTACTCATAGTTACGAATAGTTTTAAACATTGGGTGTCTGTAACTACCAGCAGGCGTACGTTCGAAGTAGGTAAAGGTTGCTCGCTTGCCAATATAATCGTGTATATTGTTGAGTATATTAGTAAGAGCTTTATAGTTGTAGCCTTTACCCGGTGGACAACCGAACTCTACACCATCATCGTCTTGCATAATGAACTTGCCAAGAGTGCCTAGCCTTTTACCTTTACCATCTACATAACCTATGATAGTAGCTTCTGTGTCGTGAAAGTCTTTGAACTTTTGTAAGTTGTAAGAACGTTTACACTCGTAAGGTTTGTCAAGACGTAATATAGAACCTTCGTAGCCTTCGTCTAAGTTAGCTTGATGTTGTATATTGGCTTGATCTTGTGTTACAACTGTAGTGTATACGTGTTTAACACAGTAAGAATACATCTCACCCCAACGTGTAAGTCGTAGCTGATCCATTCTATAGCTGTAAGGCATATTTAATACGGTTTCTATGTAGTCATAACAATGAAATTGTACTAGTTTAGATGCCTCATCTCTGTCAGATGGCGTTGGTTTTTGTTTTCTGACCAATGATATGATTTTATTAAAATCGTCTCTTAGATCGTGATTATACAACTCACCGTCAAGTATAACATCAGGGTTTAGTGTAAAAAAATAGTGTAACGAATTAGTAATGTGAGCTATGTTAAGCCACGGTTTACCTGTACGTGAAAAAGCTTGTACTTCATTGTTGTCGCCGAGCTTTATAACACAACGTACGCCGTCAAGCTTAGGTTGCATATATACTTTCTCGGACCAGTCGATAGGTTTTTTATCTACTTTGTATGCGAGCATTGGTTTTATCATAATTTATCTAGTTTGTTTTGTAATCTGTTAATTTTATTTTGTATTATCTGCATTTTTCTGTATTCTTCTTGTTCTTGATACATGAATAGCAGCGTAGTAAGACGAGCAATCTCACCGATGACATGCTCTTCTGGAGTTTCTTTGAAACTTAAAGGCGTATCTTCGAGGAGATCTTCGATAGTTACAGGGCTTTTGTCATGCCAAGCAATATCTTTGTCATTTCTATGAGCTATTAGTCTGTCTGCAATAAGATCAGCTAGCTTGATTAATTCGTCGTCTGTCATATGTATATTATCCAGCTTCGTTCGTATTTTGTTTGTATTTTGCAATTAATCGGTCAGGTTTACCCACAAATATACAGTTATCGTCATCACGAGTTTCAAATATACTTATCCAAGTCTCTTTGTCATAGTTAGACCATACATAGTATATATAATCTAAATCACCGTGCATATCCTGTACGTGTTCTATTTCCCAACCGCCAATAGATTCTTGGTATAATATAGACATAGCTATTTCCACACCTAAACCTTCAGGGTAACCGTCGTAGTGCACATAAAACTGTGCGTGTATTTTATCTGGGTGTTCATTAAAAGAAACACCTTCTTCGCGTGTCGCGAATCTAACCTGAGCTCTAGTTGACATCGTTGAATACTTCTTTAATTGCTCCTGAATCTCTTTCGTTAAACAAAGCATTACCTAGATAACAGTAATTGATTACATCTGCAAATCTAGAGTCTATACTTTCAGCTTTATCAAGATTAGGATTATTGACATGCGCCATTATACTTTGTATTTGTTTGTCCATGAATATACTCCACACTTTGATGGGTGAGATGTTTAGTCTTTTACCCGTAGCTTTAAAGTTGTTTAGCACATCCGTGTGCTCATTAGTGTATTCTGGGCCTTTTTTCTTCATAGTATCTTTAGCTAAGTCGGCTAACTTGCTTGCTAAGATATCAAAATCTGTGTTCTTCATATTTATTATTTTAGGTGCGCAGGGAGGGTTCGAACCTCCGACCTTTGGGATATGAACCCAACGAGCTACCGCTGCTCTACCGCGCAAAATGTATAGCATAATTAGTCTAGTAAGACCATATATGCTTTGGCGTTATTTTTTCTGAACCAGTCAAGACCTTTTTGAAAGTCATTAACGTGGGTTGCTGATATTGATCTTGGTAATTTTTCCATTACTAATTGACAACCAATTATAAAATCGTACATACTTAATTCTTCGCCTGTTAAATCATATTTTTCTCCGCTAAACGGATTTGTTACCGTGTCTCCAGATTCATATTTAGAACCTTTAAACCATTTTGGTAATTTAGTATTCTGTTTCTTCATAGTAGTAATGTTGTATTGTATTTATTAAATGTCTACCTGTTGCTGTTTGAAAGCTATAACTGTGAGTGTGCATGCCAGGTATTGGATCGTTAAAACACACTAGCTTCAACATATCAAGAGCACTACCGTGTTCGAACTCAAGAGCAGCTTGATTACAAGCATTAGCTAATTGAGCAGGCTTGTGTCTTAGTTCTTGATTGCTACGGTCTTTCATGTAGCTTATTAGTTTTTTTGTTGTTAACTTTCTCATTTAACAATTTTTTGACCATACATAAAGCTGTAACAGTCTAATTCCCAACTGTTTAAGTCGCCATAAGTTACAACGTCTCTTACCTCGTCGATAGTTAATTCTGACCACATTAGTTTTGACATAAGTGTATACTTTAGTCTTTTAGCAGAGTTGTACTTTCTAGCACTAGCCTGCAAGCTTGATTTAACGTCGGGCAATAGATTGTCGTAGACGGTTTTTAATTTTGACATATTATTTATTTGTTTATATTATTATCCTGCTTCGTTCGTATTTAAAATGTACGTACCTAGATACTGGCTATAATTTTTCATTATATCCATTATTTTTGCTTTTGACAAACCAGACATAGAAGACACTGTTCTTACATCGAACATGTTTGTTACACCTGACTCTTGTACGTTTACGTACGCTTGAAACTCGTTTTTACTAATCATATTTATTTAATTTAAAGTTAGTAACTAGTGAGGAATCGAACCTCATACCCGTCGGTAGTCTGCGCACCACGATCGAGCTTACGCTCCGGTAATCGCTTAACCATACCTAGTTATTAGTCATCGTTAGTTTTTCTGTGAAGTACTCGCCTGACATATGCTCGCTTGTTTTGTTCAGTGTCAAGCACACTGACCTCTTCGGATTCATTTATTGTGGAAGTGGGCGGAATCGAACCGCCGTTTAAAGCATTTGGACTCGGTAACCTGTTATTTATTCGCTTTACTTACCTTATCACTCCCTAATCCTTCACTTGTTTTCAGCACGAGCGCAACCGTGTATTCCCGTGAAGGAGTTTGTCACGCCTCAACGCGACATTATTTTCTCTATTCTGTTGATAAGTTGCCATTTATCTACAACATTACCTTCATATTCTTTTAAAGCTTGATCTATATCTAATAGCTTTTGCTCGTTACTCAACGCTAGTAGTTTATTTACTAGTATTAAATCTTTATCTACGGATATAGATACTTTATTTTCTTCTTGCATTTCGTGCCATGCTTTTATTGAATCACTCATATTTATTTATTTATTATCTTAGGCATGTGCCATAACCTCTACGAGCGGATAGCTTACGTATTCTGGCAGCTTGGGCTTTTGGTAATATCTGAATTGTATTGCCCGTTTTATGGTATGTTATATTAACACAGCCATATGCTTCCGTACTGCTACAGTTAACACAAACTTTATAACCGAGTGCTATCCGCTGCGGAGGTATTATATTATTACATTTACATTTTGTCATATTATTATTATCCGACTGTTATCGTATTTGAATTGTATTTATTCACACTTAACTAACTCGTCATTATCATTATAATCAACTAAATTATCTTCAAGACACCATTCTTTCCATTCGTCTTTAATGTAGCACTCGTCATATATTTCTTCACCACAGTATATTTTTTGACCGTTGTGTATAGCATTTTTAAGTACATCTGTTAAATCATGAGCGTAATAATACACGTCTTCACTTATACTCACCGGAGATATACCATCGCTGCATAAAAACACATCGTGACCATCTGCTGTATATTCTTGATTCATTACAAAATCATATCCACCTTTGTAATCTATTGTATCTAACGTAGAACCATAATGTTCTAAGTATATTCCTTTTAATTCTTCTGTGCTCATATGCTTATGCTTTTAGGAGTGTGTGTTCTACCGTTTTTATACTCTAGTATATCAAAAAGATCGTTTTTATTCTCTTTTGCATACTTTATTGCCTCTTCTTTAGTTTCAAATTCTGCGTCAAACTCTATGTAGTTGCCTGACTCTGTATATTCTCTAAGTTCTACTATGTAAAAACCTTTACTCATATTATCTATATTTATTACTTTGTTTTAATGCTTTAACTGTCGTGAAGTTGTCGATTTTAATCTGCACTTCGTCTATCATTTGAAGCCAATACTCTTTAGTTATTATTGGTCTTTTACCATCTAACTCTGATTCGTGATGATGCTTGATCATCTGTGTTTTGAAAGTGTCTACCATCTCGTCTAGCACTATTCTATCTTGTATGTTGAATTTCATTTGTTAATTACTTTTTTTAATTTTTATTAATACTCTGCTGTTAATATTTCTTCACATTCTGCCAAAGTCATCTCATCTATCTGTTCATCAGTATAAATGTGACCCGCTACTTGTTTTACTATTTCCCACGGACTCATATTACGTTATATCTATGTCCATTTATTATCACTTTTACTTCACTTGGTGGTCTATGGTATGCGTTAGTAACGTGCTCCAGAGCTTTTGCTGAGTTTTTTAAGTCATCATATTTCCACTTTGGTACAAAATCTGTTTCTAACATTTTAGCACGCTTGATAAACTCATTTTTAACAATATACTTCATCAAATACTCTAATCTGTCAATTTCTATGGGTATTGTAACACATTTCTTACTGTAAAACCTGTTAAACTTACCTGTTTTTACACTTTGATTTGTTTTATCACACCATACGTAGTCAGGATAATATTCAGGTTCACCAACATATCTTTTGTTGATTTGCCAATTAGAGTGACACTGATTACCTTGATTTCTTACATATCCACTTGCGAAAGCACCATATTCTACATAATTACCTCTTGATTTGTATGGTAATCGCCAAACTATCGTACCGTTTAGCACTTGTCTTTCAGTAGTTACATCAGTAATACTTAGTAGATCCATTTGCTCTTTGATTTTTTCATAGCGAGCATCGCCTTTATATATTGTTCTCATTTGTTTATTGTTTTAATAAGTAGTTTTCTAGCCATTCTTCTGACATTTGCATTGGTTTTGGACAGAATTTGTTCCACTCTGCTACCATTTCTTTATTCCAACCACCTGATTGTTCTATTTTTTCATTGATTATTCTTTTCTGCTCTGTACCTCGTTTCCAGTAAGAGTGATCATCAGCGTATTGATAAGTGTGATCATGTTGCTTAAACATCTCGTATAAAGATAATTCGTGAAAGTATTTTTGTTTTTTATGCATATATTCTATTATTTATTGTGTAAAAAGTAGATAGTGACCTGTATTGCTTTATTTCTTTGTCCCAGTAGCTACTGTTTGTAGTTAAATTTAGTGTAATTATTTCATCTTTAATAGATAGTATAGCTGTTTGAGGTATACCTGCGATGCTGTAGTTTGTTAGTTTTAATTTATTCATATTATTATTATCCTGCTTTATTCGTATTCGTATCGTAACATTGTTTATACACTTTGTCTCTATTTTGTTGAGATAAACCTATCCAGTTTACCCATAGTGTACCGTCTTCTCTTGGAAATAACTCATTAGTTACTTTCATTTCGTAAGCGTGTTTGTTGATTGAGTCAGCACATTCTTTAAATGCTTGTTCCCAACTTATATTTGATTTACTATATCTCATTTGTTTGTACTTTTATAGAACTCTATTCTGTCAAGAACATCTTGTCTGGTTATTTTCTTTTCCATTTGTAATAGTATGTAGTGTGACATATCTATTTTCTTTCCGTTATTGCATGTTAAAATATACTGCATATTACTTATTTATTAAATTATTAGTTATTATTTCTAGTTGTTGCTCGTCAGTACACGTAGTGAAACCAAACTCGCCATATTCTTCTTGTGCTATTTTGTCTAGTAGTTTTTCCATTAGTTGTATATTCCGAATGAAGCGTTAGCGAATGCAGGAGTATCTGTTATTAACATGAACAGTATAAATAGTATTCCGCTTATTGCTAATGTTCCTAATGATACTATTATTGTATTGATTACTACTTTTAATAGAGTGTGTTGAAATTTTCTCATTTATTATTATTTAATTGTTTTTCTTTTATTAGTTTTATTAAGAATGGAGTCATTTTCATAGCTCGTTTCTGCTTATCTATTTGGTACTGTTTCCAGTGTTCTATCGCTTCGTACATATTTATTTATTTATATTATTATTATCCGTTTACTGTCGTATTTGTATTGTGATTACTGTACGCTGGGCAGATTCCATATTGAGTACTACCGCATGATGAGAGTGTAAATATTGCTATTATTAACAAAGTATACACTACTAAACCTTTTACTATTTTTTCTTCTATCGTTTTCTTCATATCATTATTTAGTTTGTAAAGTCGCTTGACTTAATTCCTGTGAACAAGTGTACTAATTGTAGTACTATCATTGTTGCTATTATTATTATAAAATTCATAGTTGTAGTGTGAGAATCGAACTCACATAAACCATTACTACATTGATCTCACCAGTTTGCCTACTATTCTGGTTCGGTGAGTCACCATTTTTACTTGTTCATATTTGATTATACGAGGGAACAAGTGGAACTAACTCGACTTTGTGTAGTACTTACGCACTTACTAATTCTCTTGCAATTACTGGAATTGAAGTTGAAGAAGTGTAAGATTTGTACTTAACGAAACAGTTCATAGTTTCTAGTTTTGACTTCATTACTTCATACACTTTATCGTGATTGTAAGTTACTGTTTTACCATTTTTGAAGTTAACAGTGATGTTTTGGTTTTTACCGATTAGAGATTTTCTTATTACGAATCTCTTTGAAATTAAATTTGACATAGTTATTATTTATTTATTATTTGTTACATTATTATTATCCATTATGCTTCGTAAATGAATTGTATAAAAGTATATACTTTGTTTAACATTTGGAATTGTATTAGTAGTACAGCGCACACTCTCACAACTTCTATATTATTATTAGTATTTATTCTCATATTATTATTATCCACATATAGTCGTATTTATATAGTACTATTATATATATATAAATATTAATATAAAGTAAAAGGTGAAAATTCTACAGTGTTTCACATGAAAAAGGGGCCCGTGGCGTTTACATATTGCGTTTTTATTACGAAGTAATTACGGTGAAGAGTAGGCGCTACCCTTAACCTCAATATTTCTAACGTATTTTTTTGTGACAATAGCCTTTAAGTATATCTTAGTAACAGGCTTGTGTCATACTTTTATTAAATCTTCGCTTTACTATGTAATTATATAGATATAGAAAAATATTATGCCTAAACAAAAACTAAGTCTTAAGGCTCGAGCAGCTAAAAAGAAAAGAGATCTTAAAGTAGCCAACAGTCCTCGTCGTAAAGCAATGAGAGCTGAAAACCAACGTAAAAGACGTGCTGCTATTAAGGCTGGTAAAAACATAAAAGGCAAGGATTACGATCACAAAACCAAGAGATTTACAAGTATAAAAGCGAACCGTGGAAACAGAGGACACGGTACGAAGAAAGAATAACCATACCTCTGATAAACTAAATACCTTAAATAATGACGTATTTTTATTACAAGACTAACACGTGGAGTAGTCAACCACAAGTAACCGAAGACCAAATAAAACTTTGGAAACACCTTGCAGAAAAGAAAAACTGGAGGATTGTACAACTACCTAATGGTTTCTATCAGACGGAATACAAAGACATAGATTGTCAGTGTGAACCAGAAAAAGACACATGCTGTGAAAAATGGCTTGATGTCACAAGAAGAGAAACTATGGACGGAGCAGAAGCTGCAATTGATGGAAGCATCGATCACTATGCTAAGAAAGTAGAGTTTTTAAAAGGACCTATGGTGGTTAAAACATTCGAGTAAGATCAATCTAATCTAATTTAATTTAATATAATGGAATACAATCAACCAAGTGAAATTGTAAAAGATTTGACTTTCGGCAGTAATGCTAAGAGTAAAATAATGTTGGGAGTTGAGCAGCTAGCGAACGCAGTTCAATCTACCCTTGGCGCTTCTGGTAAGTGCGTAATATACGAGGATGCCCTCGGAAAACCGGTAATTACAAAAGACGGAGTTACAGTTGCAGAATCTGTAGTCTTATATGATCCGGTTGAGAATATAGGCGCGACACTTATCAAAGAAGCTGCTAGAAACACAGTGAAAGAAGCGGGAGACGGTACCACTACGGCAACCGTCCTTGCTTACTCGCTGTTAAGTGAAATTGAAAAATATCAAGGTAAAGATAACATAAGAGATATAAAAGCAGGTATTGATGCTGGTTTAAGTAAAGTTAATGATTATTTAGACCAAATAAAGATAGATGTATCTGGTAAAATGCTAGAACACGTTAGCACGATTAGTTGTAATAACGATAAGGTTTTAGGTAAAATTATATCTGAAGCATATAATAGAGTGGGTAAAGACAGTGTAGTACTGTTAGAAGAGTCACAAACAGATAAAACTTATGCTGATGTAGTAGATGGAGTACAATTAAAATGTCCACTAACATCGAATTACTTAATAACTGACAAAGGTAGAGAGGTTGCTGAATTAGATAATCCTTATGTACTATTAGCTGTGACGCCAATACAAAGCATAAGAAGTATACAACCTATACTAGAACATGTTATTAAAAAGAAAAGATCACTACTTATAGTAGGTGAGGTCGAAGAAGTACCTAAATCAGCCTTGTTAGCTAATAAAGTAAAAGGTAACATAAAGCTAAACATAATAGATTCTCCAGGTTTTGGACCAACAAAAGAAGATACAATGGAGGACTTAGCTATTGTTACAGGTGCTAAGTTGATAAATGAAAGTTTAGGTGATGATTTTGATCTTGTTGACACTAGCTTCTTAGGTGAAGCAGTTAAGTGTGTTACAGATAACAAAAACACAATACTAACAGTAGACAAGTCAGAAGCACAATTTAAGGATAGAATAAATATAGTTAAAAAAACTATAGAAAAACAAAAAGATCCTTTCATGAAAAAGAAACTACAAGAACGTTTAGCTATATTATCAGGTAATGTAGGTATTGTTAGAGTAGGTGCAAACTCACAAGTTGAGTTAAAAGAAAAAAAAGATAGAGTAGAAGACGCTATATACGCTACTAAAGCAGCTTTGCAAGAAGGTATCGTACCTGGTGGTGGGATTGCTCTGCTAAATGCTGCAACAACAATAGTTGAAGGTAGTGATGGAGAGTTGATATTAAGTAAAGCTATTATATCACCGTTTAGAACAATACTTGATAATGCTGGCATAACACCTCATATACCTTCAAAAGATGGTTATGGTATAGATGTTATAACTGGTGAAGAAGTAAATATGATTAAAAATGGTATAATAGATCCGGTTTTGGTTACAAAAACGGCGCTCAAACATGCAGTGAGTGTAGTAAAGACTATAGTGTCTGCAGATTGTATAATAAGTAATAGAAGAGTGAACAATGCAAGCAGTTAATTATTATATAGTTGTAGATAAAATAAAAGAAAAACCTAAATCTAAATCAGGGTTTGTAATGACAGAGTTGCAGAATACTGACATTAGGTACTTAAAAGGTAAGGTTATAAGTATTGGCGAGCAAGTTGTAGGTATAAACAAAGAAGATATTGTTTGGTATGATAAGCATGCTGGTCATTCTATAGAGTTTGACGATAAAGTTTTTTATGTAATTAAAAATGGTGATGTAGTTATAGTTGAATGAGACTAGATGCTTCAGACGTTAGGGAATTAAATTTATTAAAGTATTACAGGCTTATTAGAAAATGGGCCTGTAAAACTTATAATTTAAAAGACGCAGATCTTGAGTTGTTAATATACCTTGATTGCAAAGGTAGATTCACACGTAATGATTTTATAAATGGGGTATATACATATTCTTGGGATAAAAACAGATGGGAGAGATTAAAGCGAGAAGGTTGGATTGAAACCTTCATGCATCGTAATAGAACTACGATAAAGTACAACGTGTTTAAAACATCGTTTAAATGTAGTCAGTTAATAAGTAGAATATATAGAATAATGCTTGCTCAAGAAGATCTACCTACTTCAGAAAGAAGCAAGTTTTTTAATAATAAATCATACACAGATAAAGTTTATAATAAAGCTATAGATGATATGATAAAAGACAGTGAAAGATAATGGCAAAAAAATTCAAAGTACACATGATGTATAAAGGTTCTAAAGGAGTTAAAGCGGCTACTTATAAGAAACATTTAGAGTTAAAGAAAAAAGGTTACACACACACTAAACCCAAAAAGTAATGGCAAAGAAAAAATTCTCTGAAACTAAAGTAGGTGCTTTTTTATCTAAAGTAGCCCCTAGTATAATAGGCGTTGCTGGTGATATACTACCAGACGCTGGTGTTTTAGGTATGGTTAAAAACCTAATACAAAACGAGCCAGATACAGTGTTACCACCAGAAGATAAAGAAAAAGCATTAAAACTATTAGAACAGGATATGATTGAGATGCAAGAAGTAAGTAAGCGCTGGGCCAGCGACATGAAAAGCGATTCATGGTTAAGTAAAAATACACGCCCAATGTCTTTAATATTCTTAACAGTATCTATGATTATATTAATAGTTATGGATAGTTTCGACTGGCAATTTGGTGTTAGTGAAGGTTGGGTAGATTTATTACAAACATTACTAGTAACAGTGTACGTAGCTTATTTTGGTTCTCGTGGAGCTGAAAAATTCAAAAAAATATCTAAATAATGGCTAGAATAAAAAACTACAGTCAAGACGCTACTCCTGACAGAGGTGATAAGTTAATAGGTACTGATTCAAGTGGTGGAACAAGAAACTACTCTTTAGATAATATTGGTGCTTTTTTATCTCAAACCAACGTATTAGGTGTGCACTCAAATATACCTTACAAATATAGCCATACAAGCTTACAGGCAGGTAACTTAAAAGACAACAACAATAATACTCCTACTGGACCTTTTCCAACATCAAACGTTTCGCTGCAAGTTAGTGCATTTCCTAACAATGGTACGAAAAATACTCTAACTGTTTTAAATACGTTTTTAGAAAAAGAAATAGTAATAAGTCAGATCCAAGACCAAAACATATTTGCTGTATATAAAGTTACGGCAATATCCCAAGTTGGTAGTACTGATTTTTATAATTTAACACTTAACCACTTAAATAGTAATAACGATTCTTCTGGGTTAGGTTTTATAACTGGAGTGTATTATAACGTAACATTATACTCAGGGGCTCAAGATAAAGAGTATGAACAAACTTTTTCCACAAGTGATTTAAGTTTTGTAAATAACCAATATGAATTAGCAATACCTCATAACTTAGGTAAATTTCCAACAATAGCTGTAAAGATAAGTACTGGGGATGTTGCAATCGTACCTTACTCACATACAAACAAAAATAACTCAAAAGTATTCTTTTCCACATTAAATTCTGGTATAGTATACGCAAACTAACAACTAAACAAACAAACAAAAATGGCAATTAAATTTCTCCATGACCTGGACTTAAGTGGACAGGAATTAAAAAATGTTAAAATGCACGTTACGGGCACTGCTCCTACCGCTGCAGCCGGTGCGTTTTACTACGATTCCGGTGATCACAAATTAAAGTACTATAGCGCAGAGACTGGTAACACAGGGTTTAAAACGCTATCTACCGATGTTAGTGATGACAATACGGTATTCTCACAATCTGTTGTAGATTCTTCTGGTATACTATTAAGATTAACAGGTACTCCAACAACTGGATCAAATACTACTGATGACATAAAGTTCTCAGGTGCTGGAACCGTAACAGTGTCACGAGCTAGTGATGCTGAAATAACTATTACTGGTTCTGCTCCAAGCGCAGCAAGTGCTACGGGTGCTGGTACAATAAAGCTATTTAGCTCTACAGTACAAGCAGTAAATGCCGCCGCTGATCCTACGTCTGTAAATGGTAGAACATACGGCTTGCAAGTTGATAGTAATGGTAAAGGTGTTATAAACGTACCTTGGACTGATACACATCAACTAACGAACGAAGAGGTTCAAGATATCGTTGGTGGTATGGTAACTGGTGGTACTGAAAGTGGTGTTAGTGTAACTTACACTGACGGTGGGGTTGGTGCTGGAAAGTTAAATTTTTCAGTAGCTTCTCAAACAGCTAACGACTTTACAAATATCTTAAAAACCAAATTAGATAATATAACTGCAAATGCAACACCAACAGACACTGCAAACGTTAAAACAGCTTTAAATGCTAGTTTTGGCGGTGCTGGTACAATTGGTGATGCTTCTGATACATTCACTATTCCTGGTAACTTAATAGTTTCTGGAACACAAACAGTACAAAATGAAACTGTACAAGTTGTAGAAAACAACACAATACAGTTTGAAGGTACTAGTGCTGATGACCATGAGGTGAAACTTACAGCTGCAAATGCAACTACTAGTGATAAAACAATAACACTACCAAATTTATCTGGTCATGTTGCTCTTTTAGCAAGCGCTGCTGGTGGAACAATATCAGCAACTCCTGCTGAAATAAATAAAATAGATGGTTTTACTGGTGATCATAACGACTTAAACTACGCTAAAGATTTAAGAGCTACAGGTGTAACATCAACTGAGTTTGACTATTTAGATGGTGTAACATCTAATATTCAAACACAATTAGGTAATAAACAAGCTTCTGGTACATATAATACGCAAATAGGTACTGACACTGATATTGATACTTCAGGTGTAGATGTTATTGACACATTAACAATGACTGATGGTGTTATTACAGCTCACGCTACAAGAACACTGCCAACAGCTGATGCTAGTACTCTTGGTGTTACTAAACTAGCAAATGCTACCGAAGCAATAGCTGGTGTTGAAGCTTCTAAGGTATTAACTCCTGACACGTTAGCTGCTAGATCAGTACACTCAACAATAGACGTATCTAACTCTAGTTTTGTATCAGGTAAAAAAGCTGCTATAGTACACGATTTAGGTACTGAAGATGTTTTAGTAGAAATGTTTGACTCATCAACTAAAGAAACAGTTATAGGTCTTATTGAAAGAAAAACTTTTGCTGGAGCTGCAAGTACGTCAACAATAAGAATATCTTTTAATGTTGTACCTGATAATGACATCGAAGTTATTATATCTTCAACTAGAGGTGCTACGGCTAAAACGGCGGTTTACGCATAATAGTAGAATAAAATAAAATTTTAGTATGAATCAAAAGTTTTTTACCGGAATTGAAACCTCCGGAAATCTTACTGTAGACAGTCACAGTGCTGTTGGCGAAACTGTCTTTGATGTACAAGGAACTCAAGGACAGTTGTTTTCCGTTACAAATGGTTTGTCTGGAGATTTATTCTCAGTATCAGACATATCAGGTATACCTATATTTAATGTTAATTCGTCAGGTTCTATAACTTTAGACGGTGTTACTACTATTGATAGTAATTTAATCATGCCAACTGCTGGTAGTCAAATAAAAATAGGTTCATTTACTGATGGTGGTAATAATAGTGGTGAATACGCTAATGATGATTTAGTAATAGGTGACGGTTCGATATCTATATATCCACACAGAAGAGGTGATTATGGTTTAAACGAAACAACAGCTACGTCTACAACGTTTAGATCGAAATTAAATATATGGTCAGATGCTGAAGATCACATTACATTTGGTGGTGCTAACACACACATGGTCACGGCTTGGGAAGAATTTAAGATATGGATTAACAACGATAGTAGCTCTGCTGGTACTTTACACTTATATAATAAAACCGGTAAAACTGAATTTGCTAAATTTAGTGGAGACGGAACTAGTAGTTTTATAAGCGGTAAGTTTTTTGTAAATGGCGAACTAGAAGCTACATCTTTAGACATAAACGGTAATGCTGATATATCTGGCGCGTTAACATTAGGAACCGCACTAGCTGTGGCTGAAGGTGGTACAGGAGCGACTAATCTAAACGCTTTGGTTCAAACATCAGGTAACCAAATAATAGCCGGTGTTAAGCAATTTTCTGATTACATAAATGCTTCAGCAAATATACACATGGCTGGTCACTTGTATAATACTAACGACACTTATAGTATTGATTTAAACGATCATAGTGGTTATACTTGGTTTAGAAACGCTTCTAACAGATGGGTATTCCAAGGTGGTACTGGTGGTGATGATTGGACACAATCTTTTCATTTTAATTTAGAAACAGTTGGTAGCGGTTATAACGATAAAGTTATGCGAATTGGCCAACAACAAAACAACTCGTCTAGCGGTGGTAAATACAAGGGTGTTAGAATTGTAAAATCAACTGGATCAAGCACTGTTGTAGATGGTTACTTACAAGCTGGTGATGTGGTTTTTTCAGGTGGCACACAGATAGATGGAAGACTTGGTATAGGTACTGCTCCAACAAGTAGAAATCTTAGTGTATTTAGAGACACTGCAGGGTCTATCGCAAACTTTTTACACTATACAGATTCTAGTACTTTTCAAGGGTTATACATTCAAGTAAGCCAATCAACAAATGATGTTATTTTTCAATCTAGTGGTTCTGGTGCCGGTGGTTTTAAATTTTACGCTGGTAACACAGAAAAAGCTGGTATCGATGCTTCTGGTAATATAACTTTATCTGGTACAGTCGATGGTGTGGATATAGCTGCGCTTGCGACTGCAAATACTGGTGATCAAGATTTAAGTGGTTTAGCTCCAAAAGCAAGTCCAACATTCACAGGTACACCTGCTGCGCCTACAGCGTCTGCTGGAACAAGCACAACTCAATTAGCAACAACTGCTTTTGTTGGCACAGCTGTATCAAATTTAGTTGACTCAGCACCTGGTACATTAAATACATTAAACGAATTAGCTGCAGCGTTAGGTGATGATGCTAGTTTTAGTACAACAGTTACGAACAGTATTGCTACTAAGCTTCCTTTAGCTGGTGGTACAATAACTGGAAATTTAAATGTAAATGGCAACACATTACTTGGAAACGCCTTAACGGATAAAGCTGTAGTGCATGGTCATTTAGGAGTAGGTGATGATAATTATCCTAAAATAGCATATCCAGGTCAAAATGCTTTATGGAGTGGTAACAGTACTACAACAGGTCAAATAGTTATAGACTTACCTGGTACGTTATCTAACTACGATATGATGTATATGGAAATAGACATATACGAGTATTCATCTAAAGGAGCAACAAAACTTATAATTGGTGGTCACAACTGGAACAGTGGCGGTAGTGGTAATACTAGTTCTACTCAATGGCACAACGTAAATGTTCAAGTTATAGGTGCTTTAGATAAACCAGTTTATTTTGGTAGAAGAAACGATGGCACTAGTGAAAGAAGATGTATTGCTATTGGTGAAACAAACTCAACGTGGGTGTATGCAACTGTTCAAGTACATAAAGTGCATGGTGCTGAATTTTATGGTAGTGGTATAGACTGGGTGGGTGATTGGAATATAGATCAAACTACAAGTGACACTTACTTTACAAAAAACCCTACAACGAATTTTAATTCAGGAACTACATTAGAAACTAATGGTAATATTTCTGCAGCAAACTTATCTGGTACCAACACAGGTGACCAAACATTATCTTCACTAGGAGCCGCAGCATCTTCACATAACCACGATACTAGGTACTTGAGAAAAGATACAGAAACACAGGGTACTCAATTAAATCTTGGTGGTGAAATAGCATCAACTTCTTCTGCTAAGCTTCAGGTTTACGGTTTCCAAAGAACAGGGCCAATCATGATAGCTCACGGTAACACAGGCGCTACCTCTTGGAATAGCACTAATGAAAAATGGTTGATGAATAATACCGGAAACCTCTATATAGGCGACGGTACAAGCTATACTGATAGAATTTTCCATGACAGTTATCACCCTAATGCTGATACGCTTACAACAGCTAGAACCTTAACTATAGGTAGTACAGGTAAAACATTTAATGGAGGCGCGAATGTGTCGTGGACGTTAGGTGAAATAGGAGCTGCCGCCACTTCTCACAATCACGCTGCTTCTGAAATAACATCTGGAACGTTAAATAACGATAGGTTACCTGAGTATATTTTAAATAAACATATTTACCAGTCAGGTAGTGGAGGTTTCTATATGCCAATGGTTAAGGGTGGAATTTTAACTGGTGGTGCTGGAACCACAACTGGTAGATTACGTATTACAATACCCCACTACCAAGCAAATTCCATGCAGTCTTTTATTATAGATATATACGAGTATAATACTGATAGAATGCAGTCTATACAAGTTGGTGGTTATTCCTATAGTGATTCAAATGCTAGTTGGTACAATACTTCTGTAATAGCGTTAATGGATAGCGATAACAGAGATTTAACTGTTAGATTTGGCGCAAATACAACTGCTCAAAAACAATACGTGGCTGTTGGTGAAGTTGATACAACGTGGGGTTATCCTCAAGTTGTTGTAAGAAACTACATGGCTGGACATTCAACGTCGTCCGCTGAAATGATAACTAATCCTTTTACTGTTGAGTTTGTAACTACAGATAGCGCAACATACAATGATAGTCATTCCAATAACCAACCATACGCTAACTGGTCTAAGATAGAAGGTATACCTGCTAGCGTTACAAGTGCTGACACAACACCTAGTTGGGTACCAAGCTCTGATCCAAGTTACTTAACATCAAGCTCTACACAATCAAAATACATAAGAAGTGATGTTGCAGACACCGCGAGCGATAGAATAGAATTTAGGGGTTGTGATACAAACAATCATGATACTATAGCGACATCTACTGGGTCTTTAGGAGCAATAGAAATTTTCAATAACGGAAGTGGTAATGATGCTTTTATGACATTTCATGTCGGTGGTGATTTTGCATGTTACTTTGGTTTAGATGGAGGCACAAACAAACTATCAGTTGGTGGTTGGTCAATGGGTGCAGCTTCTTACGAAATATACCACTCAGGAAATCTACCATCTTTATCTACTTTAGGAGCACAAGCTGCTGGTTCATATTTAACAGCATCTTCTACAGATTTAGACAGTAGATATTTTACAGAAACTGAATCAGATGCTAGATTTTTAAAGTATAAAGGTGTAGCAGCAGCGGGAGATTGGGACACTATATTTACAACTGGAACTGGAAATACAAATACCTCTGGTTTATTCCAAATCAACAACCATGCAGCAACAGGTAATTCTAATACACCTACTGGTTCATATACTTATGGTAGTGTTTTGGCTTGGCAGTTGCCAAATGCAACATTTAAACTATATGCTCCTCATACTGGAGGTTTACATTATCAAACCGGATGGAATAATGATGAATACTCAGGTTGGAGAAAAATTTGGGATAGCGGTAACGATGGTGCTAGCTCAGGATTAGATGCTGATTTATTAGATGGTCAACATGCGTCAGCCTTTGCTCCAATAGGTGGTAGTACAGGTAGATTTATTACTGGTGGACTATACGGAACAGGTCATGGCTCTTCAATATTACCTATATGGCAATACAATGCAGGTAATCCAGGTTACGGTATTGGCTATACCGAAGGTAGTCCAGATAATTTAAGAATTGATGTTTCAGGTAGTTTAATGAGTGGAACTCCTGATTTTCAAGTGTTACCAAATGAAGCAAAGATAAATGGTAATACAGTACATCACGCAGGTAACACAACAATACCTTCTGGTAATCAAATTATAGACTGGTCAGCAGAAAATGCTGGTACAATTCACGTTAGTAACTATATAGAGAACGTAGCACAAACATCTGTTTCAGGTGCGGCAGGATCTGCAGCTAAGCTTACAGATGGTGGTGGTATATCAACACACCCAGGTACTAATAACTTAATATATACTGGAGCATTAGGTAGTACTGTATCAGGCTTGTTTGCAGCAGCAGATAACTCTAACTCTATACTAACTGTAAATAGACATACTGGTGATTACAATAGTCAATTAGGTTTTAGTAGTAATGGAAATTTATACTATAGAAAATTTTCTAACTCTACCGCTTATACTACTCAAGCTTGGAAAACATTAGCTTTTACTGATAACGCTGGTATGTTGAACTCAAACGTAACATCTGTATCAGGTAGTTCAGGTTCATGTACTGGTAATGCTGCTACAGCTACAACAGCTACAAACTCTACACAGTTAAACGGTTTTACTTTAGCTCGTATTGATCACGCGGAAGATTTTCGCACTTACTCTGGTCTTAACGCTTCAGCTACTCAAGCTAAAAGATATCATGTTGGTAGGTTATACGGTTGTCCAGCTCATTGGGATGGTAACTGGCAAAACCTAGAGATAAATGTTACAGCTGAAAGCTATGAATCAGCTAATTTGAGATTTGCTATAATGGGTGACTACGGTGGCGCTAACACCCAAGCTAACATGATAAAGCTTTACTTAAAAGAAGCTAGTGGACCTTATTGTAATCATTTTAGATTTGTATTAGGAACACCTGTAGATGCTGGTTGGGATCATTCAAGTCAAGACACTTATTACGTAGATCTTTATGCTGAGGTAAAAAGTTATGGTCAATTTAAGATGAACGTAAAATCATACGGTCATGGTATTCAAAGTGCTAACCCAACTTCTGGAGGAGCAACAACTGTTTTTTATGATTCTCCAACTGTAAGTAATATAAGCGCTTTTAGTGAAGAACATAACACTATTCACCATTTAACCTCTGAGATTTATCACGAAGGCCATAAACCTACTTTATCAGAGTTAGGTGCTCAAGCTGCTGGAAGTTACCAAGCTGCTGGAAACTACATAACTGGAACAGGAAGTTTGTCAGCGCAAGATCTTACTGATATAGGTAATTTATCAGGTACAAATACTGGTGATCAAACAAACATATCAGGTAACGCTGCTACTGCTACAAATGTTGCATATAGCGGTTTGACTGGTACCGTGCCAACGTGGAATCAAAACACAACTGGATCTTCAGGATCGTGTACGGGTAACGCAGCCACAGCAACTACAGCAAACGCTGTTGCTTGGGGTAATATAACAAGTAGGCCTTATATAGAAACAGCAACGGTAACTTCTGCTACTACTACTACAACTGTTGCCAGTGTAGTTCACGGTACTTACACAGCTGCTTTCTTTGACTTTGTTATTAAAAATGGAACTAACGTCAGAGCAGGTATTGTATATGCTTGTCATAACGGCGCGTCAACTCCTTTAGTTGAGTTCGCAGAAACATCAACAGTAGACTTAGGTGACACATCAGATGTAACATTAAGCGTAGATATATCAGGAACCAATATGAGACTAAGAGCAACCACCACGTCTAGTACTTGGACAATTAAAGCCTTAACAAGAGCAATATAATGGGAATAGCAAGAGGAGCAAATATAGTAAGAGACGGTTTAGTGGTCGGATATGACACTGGTTATGGCGTAGCAGATCCAGGCTTGTCTACAAGATTTTTTAAGGGTAAACCAACTACTAACTTACAAGTAAATGGTGTTGCCGCTGGTCATAATTCAGGTGGTTATGGTAATGTTGTTACTGTTGCAGATGCTCCTGAAAAAGGGCCACGATGGAAAAAAGTTACTATAAGTAATAGAGGTAATAATTTTAGAATTTTACAATGGACTTACACTACTCATGACTCAGGTGTTATTTACAGTCACTCTGCTGAGTTTGACTGGGGTAACATGCGTGATAAAGGTTATTATATGCCTTTTGATGGAAGCGGTGGTGGTACCAGAGTACATTACATAAACAGAAATTACACAACTAATGGTGGTAGCAGTATTAACGCTAACAGACAAGATGGTCACTTTGCAAGTACTATGGTTAAAAGTGGAGGAAGTCACGTTCATGCGTGGTTTATATATAACAATACTACAGGTGTTAGCGGTTTAAATGATTACTTTTACTACAGAGATTATCAAGTGGAAAGAGAAACTGAAGCTAGTCCATTTATATCAGGTACAAGATCAGATACGGCTAGTTTAATAGATTTAAAAAGAACTAGAGATATAGATTTATCATATATGTCTTTTGATTCAACTGGGCAGCCTGATATGGACGGGAGTAGTGATTACGTAGACCTTGGTTCTGACGTGGAAATTTCTAGTGTTGCAAACGCGGCTAGTAATGGTTGGACCGCAGAATACGTGTTTAACAGTGATTCAGCTTCTACACTACAACATTTTAACGGATGCGAAGAAGACGTACATAATGCTGGTTGGCTTGCTTTGCATCAAAGTAGATTACAAGTTTGGGATAGAGGCTCTCATGTTTGGAAGATGGGTGACACTGTGTTTGCTAGTAACACTTGGTATCATATAGCTTTTGTACAAGTAAATGGTACAACTATGCAGTTTTATGTAAATGGTGTTGCTGAAGGTGGTAATCACGTTGGTTTTGCTTGGACAGCAGCAAAGGCTGCTTTTTTTGCAAGGTACATTGGTAGATATGAATTCGGAGGTTACAGTAGGTATTTCAATGGACATGTACCAGTTGCAAGATTATATAGTAAAGCATTAACAGCGTCAGAAATAACACAAAATTACAAATCACTTAAAAACAGATTTAATATATAAAATTATGAGTAGATTTCAAAACAGAAGATGGTTAGTAATACCAACAAGTATAATAGATACTATAAACTTTAATGAAGTTCATGAGTCAAATGTAGATTCTCTTAGGAAATCTATAGATGAGTCAGAGACATTTGTTAAATATGAAGTTCGTGTTGTAAGTGAAACTTACACTGAAACTTACGAAGATTTAGAAACAGGTGAAGAAGTAACTAATACAATCGAAGCTGGCGTGTATGGTAGACCGAGTGTGTAT